>Ga0105048_10001222_pt1 | contig 41621 bp, 41 predicted proteins | sample MAT05_FD_78382 | JGI IMG/M metagenome (GOLD analysis project Ga0105048, IMG submission 78382) | Freshwater microbial communities from Lake Fryxell liftoff mats and glacier meltwater in Antarctica - MAT-05 | ecosystem: Environmental > Aquatic > Freshwater > Ice > Liftoff microbial mat | place... | reverse complement strand
CTCCCATACGCCAACGGCATTCTCCAGCCTTTCGTCTTTTGTTGAAAAAGCTGCTGGTTTTTCTTTTACAATAATACTGTCAGGCACTTCCGCTTTTTCGCTGTAAATATTTGCCACCACTTCGTTCACTTCATACTCTGCATCGGTTTGGCATTCGTATGAAATATATCCGTCTGTTTCTGCTAGCACATCGTAGGTTGTTTTGGAAGTTTCAAACACCAGCACTGTATCCCCTTTTTTTACGAAATCTTTTTGGGAAAATAGTATACCCACCACCGTGAGACTGGTATCATTTACTGATATCAACGGAACTTTTACCTGTTGAACAATGGCCATTATAAAAAATGTATTTTTATTTCCTGGATGATCCGCTCTTTCCCCGGCAATACAATATGCTCCAGCGATTTTACCGAAGGTATGGGTACCGGCAGTGCTGCAATTCGTTTCGCAATGATCTTGTGGTCGATCATATCTGTAACCTGTGCTATTAGTTCGGCCCCGATACCTGCATAGGGCGTACCTTCTTCCAATACCAGCAGGCGGCCTGTTCGTGATACTGAGCTGCTGATGATATCAACAGGAAGCGATGAAATAATGGATGGTACGATCAATTCGGGTTTTAATTCTGTTGCCAAAAAAATATCAGTCAGCAAATTGTTCACCAGGTCGGCCATACCACCATAAGCCACAATTGTGAGGTCGGGCGCAGATACCGCCGGGCGCACCTGCACAACCGGGTAATCATCTTCATTTATTTCGTACACAAAATTAGGCGCCAGGTAATGCAGTACTTTTTTTCCGTAATCTGTTTTGTTCTCGATCACCACTACCGGGTGCTGTTCTTTCATGATGGCACGGTAAATAATTGCAGGATCAAAAAATGTATTGATGGCAACTGTTTTCACATTATCGATCCCTACTAAAAATTTATCGAGTGTTTGTGAATGCGTAGGGCCATATCCCCGGTGTCCGCCCATTGGCGTCCGGATCACTACCGGGCAACTGGCTTTTTTGTTGTACATGTGATGAAACTTGGACGCATGGTTAACGATCTGGTCAAACGCCAGCGTAACAAAATCGCCAAACATAATTTCAGCAAATGGCTTAAAACCATTTAAGGCCAGTCCGTTTGAAATGCCCACAATGGCAGACTCGGATATAGGTGTGGAGAATACTTTTTCCGGTGCCAAAAAAGAGAGTTCTTTTGCCACTTTAAAAGCACCACCGTAGGGAGATAAAATATCTTCGCCAATAAAAATTAATCTTTCGTCAGCCACAATTTGCGCTTTAAAAAAATTATTCAACAACTCTACCTGGCGTTGATTGATGGGCCTTGCAGGTACCCAGCTATTGCTGCTGCTAACTGTTTCCTTTTTATAATACGTCTCAATATCCTGTTCCTGTTCCGACAGGATATGATCCACCATATCATTCACTTCTTTGTGGATCGCCTCTGTGTAGTTATCGTAATAAGCATAGTGCTCTTCACTGAATGTAGTGAGGTAATCTTTTTGACGGTAGCTTTTTATTTCATCCATCGAACGATCATCATCTCCCTTTGAGTGCGGGTTCAAACGGAAAGTCTCCACCAGGAAAAAACATGGTTTCATTTCCTCCCTTACAAACTGGATGGCATCCTTTGCATCTTCTATCAACTGCCCAGGCTGAGAGGTATGTCCTTTAAAAGTTTTTATTCCAAATGCGGCAGCCCTTGATACAATATCGCCGGCCAGGTTTACATTGTTGGGGGTGGACTGGGCATAAAAATTATTCTCACAAACGATCAGCAATGGTATCTCCCATTTGGAAATAATGTTCATGGTTTCATACAGGGTTCCCTCCCCTAGTGTGCCGTCACCAATATATACTACGCCAATAGCACCTGTTTTTCTGAGTTTATTGCCCAGTGCATAGCCGGCAGCTACCGGAACAATCCCCCCCTGTATGCCATTGCTGAAAAAATTATTGTTGCATAAATGCTGGCTGCTGCCGATGCCACCACAGGTGCCACTTGCCTTGCCCAGCAGTTCCGCCAGCAACCCCTTTATGTCGCCGGTAAACGCAATGTAATGACCATGACAGCGGTGGTTGCTGAAAACAAAATCTTTCTTCTTTAACTGGCCTGCAAAAGCCAGCGCAGAGAACTCCTGGCCCACACAGGTATGCACCGTGCCATTTAATTTCCCTTCGGAAAATAAAGACAAAAACTTTTCCTCCACTGTACGGATGGTGAGGGCCTGTTTTATTAAGCGGTGATGGATACCGGAAGCAATCATTTTGATATTAACAAATGTTCTTTTCTTCTAAAAATAAAATAGCGTTAATGATGAGAATAACGGAAAATACTAAAGCAAATCTTTGTATTATCCGGGCAAAAACATGGCATCACACCAGGCTATAGAACCTTTTCCATAAATGGGGCTATATAAATCCTGTAGCGCATAATTATGCTGTTGCAGGTATGCGGCTATCTGGTAAAACAATGGCTGATTTTCGTATTGTTCCTTAAAATAAGCTTCGGTATAGATAAGCCGGATCTTTTTAGCAGCCAGTAATTTTTGTGCCCCTTTCAATGCAGCCAGTTCACCGCCCTGGATATCCAGTTTCAAAATATCAATTTCATGGATGCCATTTGCTGCACAAAAATCATCAATCGCAATGGTTTCCACTTCAATTGAAGCTATATTTTTCACTTCATTATCAGAACTCAATCCCATTTTTTGAGGCTTTAATAAGGAATTGGTATCTACGTTTTTATTGACATAAAGGGTAAGGCTACCCGCTTTTTCTGACATTGCTTTCTGAAAGCATTGAATATTGGAAATATCCTTTGTTCTTGATTGCAAAATGTCAAAAGTGCCGGGGAACGGTTCAAAGGCATAAATGGCAGACAACGGAAAAAGGGAATGGTATTGTAAAGCCACTTCTCCCCTGTTTGCTCCAATATCAAAAATAACAGCAGAATTACCGCTGAGTATCTCCTGTTGCTTTTCAAAAGCATCCTCCTTGAAAGACTTTTTTTGTAACGATTGCATATATCCGGTTCCATGCAGTTCAAATCCAAATTTTCTCAGGTATTTATTTACAACAGATTTTCTCATTCAAATAATTAATTATCGGAAATTAAATAAACACGGTAGTTTTCAACCGGTATAAACCGATACAGCAGCAGTAAAAAACAATCATCCCTGTGAAGTACGCTTATACAATATTTCTTTTAAGTACAGGCACAGCAGGATTGCCCTTGTAAATAATGTAGGGCTGCAGGTTACTTTCTGCAACAGAATTAATACCCAGGATACAGTGGGTATGGCAGGTAACCCCGCCGGAAATCACTGCTCTTGCACCGATCCATGCTCCATCTTCAATAATAATAGGCAATGCCGTAAAATCAAATGTTTCCTTCGTATGATCATGACTGCCTGTTAACAGCAATACGCCCTGTGAAAGGGTTACATTGTTTCCGATCGTTACTGATGACAAATTATCTATCCATACCGCTTCCCCAATCCATGAATGGTTGCCGATGGTTAATTTCCATGGATATTTAATATTAACGGACGGTTTTATTACAACTCCCTCTCCTACAGCAGCCCCAAAAAGTTGTAGCAAGAAAACCTTTAACCCAGAACTGATATTCAGCGCATTTTTAAAAAATAAAATATTGATAACATACCAGCCAACCTGTTTCAGTTTACCAGCACCGATGTCAATCGTGGTTTTATATGCTGCATTATCTACCTTTTTTAATACTGTCATTGAAAAAGATTTTTATATGGGGTAACGAGGTCGGGCTTGCTGATAAAAGAACAGGCGTATTGCCATGCAGCTTTTGCATATTCATCAAATTGATCCTGCGTAAAATGAGCTGCTTCATTCATTGCCTGCACAAACAACCCGGGCTTACTTAATGGATAATCCCATCCTGCTTTTACTTCATTCAAATTCAGCCACGGGGTTTGGTCGCTAATTAATACGGGCCTTCCGGCAAGCAGGGCTTCAAATATGCCGTGGCCAAAATTTTCACCTGTTGTGGGCGAGATGAACAAGTGGTGCTGTTTAATTAATGCTTTCAACTCATTGTTATTTTTAGCGCCATCGTATCTCACCTGTATATGCTCCGGCAATTCCTTCATCGCTGCGATACATTTTTGCCAATACCCTTCATTCTCAACAGGGCCTACTATCGTAAGGGAAATTTTTTGTGTGATATCTTTTAAACATTGTACCAGGTAGAGCAGGTTTTTTATGGGAACAATCCGGCCGGCAAAAATACATTTCAATTCACCGGCTATTTTGTTACAGGACTCAAAAACTGTTTGTGCGGTGTCGGGCAAATTGTCTGCAATCATGATCCTGCTGCCGGGGAAATGCTGCAGTATCGCTTCCTTCTCCCGCTGGTTGGTGGCATGGAACAACACTTTTTTACTCAGGCCCATCCATTTATATGCCAGCAGCAACGGTTGTTTCTTATAACTTTTCAGGCTGAGGGCACTTTTATATAACGCCCCTCTTGGGCAGACTACCACATTGGCTTTGACAACATTTATAAATGTTAGCCATAATGGGTAAACAACAAACAAGGGCGAAAACAAATGATTGAGATACAGGATATCTGCATTGACCGTTATAATTTGTTCCTTCAACTGCTTTGCGGTAAGTGATTTTTTTGCCGCGTAGTAAATTTTCACACCCAGATTCCTATCATCTGTCCACGAATTACTGTTAATACCTTCATAAGGAATTGTGTCGCCATGATCTGTATCCGTCGTCAACACCCAAATGTCGTAGTCTTTGTGTAAAGTTTTGCAAATATTCACACAAGATTGAATGGGGCCGCCAGCTTTATATCCCGGAGAAAACCAATCGGTTAAAATGAGCAACTTCTTTTTTTCTTCCACAGGAGTCAATTAGACGATACCTCTTTGCTGTCATCCACAAATGAATGTTTTTTGTAAGCCACGTCAAAAAAATAGATCATCGTAAAGATCGCAGCGTAGGCCACAATATTAAACCAGGTATGATTATCAAAGTTGAAAGGTGATTTCCAGTTGTTGTTTACTGCCACCAACAGCAGGCAAACCCTTGCTACATTGATCATCCATATTATCAACACTCCGCCGGCCATCCATTTAACCTTACTTGCAAAAGGTATCGTGTTTGCAAAAACAAAAGCTATCCAAAAAAACAGCACCCCATATCCAATACAATCGTATCCTATATGCACGCCACGTCCATTTTGTAATTTTATGGTGTACATATCAGGCAGATAAACCTGGTATTGAAAGAGGTCAAGGACAAACGTTGAAGAATATAATAACCCGGCCCTCAACCACGTCACATAGTTTAGGTACTTATTCAGGAAGTCTACATAATACCCTCCCGGCGAACTGATGCCAATAAAAGCAATGGTGCCATAATATAAAACACAAAAGCTGAGGATAAATTTGGCAAGGTATTTTATAAATGACTGTTGTTTCATTAAAATAGGGCGGATCAGATCACTAATGCAACCGACTCTTCTCTTGTTTTTTGATGGGAAAGCATTTTTACCAGCATAGGAAAGAAAAATTTTACCAGCACAAAAAATGTAACCATCGAGGCAAATAATCTTCCCAGCAGGTAAGTACTGTCCATTTCGAGTGCATTGAATTCTAAAAAAAAAGCACCCACGCAGGCATAATTAAAGACAATATTATCAGACGATTTTCTTAATAACCAGGAATACACAATGGCATATAAGGTACCCAGCGCCAGCAACACCAGCATCATTCCATACAGGCCAAAATCAATATAGCTATCAGGAAAATAGCCCAGGCTGAAAGAGACCCCCTGCAGCCTGCCGGCATATTTGATCCCGGTATATTTTTTTGTTTTTATAGTAGCTTCAAAAGTCGGTTTATTGGGGTTTATAATCCTGGGCGTTGTGGTAAATTCGAGGCTGGCCAGCCAGTTTTGGCCATATTCAAAAGGCAGCACCTCCGGAACCCTGTCAATAGTTTTTGCAAAATGATATGTGTACTGCAGCCTGTCCAGGAAGCCAACTATCGACCCATTTAAGGTTTGGGTATTCACGGTTTTTGAAAGATCAAGCAATTTATCAAGCGCCTGGTCTTTTTCCACCACAACTGACTGCGATTGCTCACCGCCATTTAAAAAACTACGGTAATCGCCTTTGATAGCCGACCAGCCCAAACTAAAAAAAGCAAGCCCGCCACCGAGGGCCACCATAAAAAATATATATTTAAAATCTAATTTTTCAACCAGGCTGATTCCTAAAATAAGTAAGAAAAAAATCACTGTTTTAAAATCGGAAAAAAAGCCTAAAAAGCCGGTTAGAAATTCGAAAGCGACGAATAAAAAAAACAACTTTTTATTCTCATTTTTCAGAATACACTGGTAGCCAAATAAAAGGAACAACAACCATTTTACTTTTACAAAACTAAAAATCACCTGTGTAAGCCCGCCAAAAAGAAATGCCATAGACCCAAGGGACGATGCGATAAAAAATGAAATGATATAAGCATACATTACTTTTTGAGAAGAAAACTGGCTTACGCTGTTGCGAAGACTGGCAAAGCTCTGCTTTGGCATCCTGTTGTGAATATATACAATTGGCAACATTAAAAAAACAAGGCCTACACAACTTGCTACCGTGGCAACTGACCTGGATGGGGTATCATAATTGATATCTTTATCAAGGTAATTACAAAGCCATACACCAGCCGCAATTTGTAAAAAATGCTGGAACACGATCAACGAAAATACACCCGGTTTGAATGGTTGCTGGAGGTGATACAGTAAAGCAAGTACAGTTAACAGTGGTAAAAAAATATAGAACCCATTATTCATCAATAACGACAAACTTAGCAGGCCTGTTACAAAAAACCACGAAAACGCATCTACTGATATTCTCTTCATTTGTTACCGGTAAATTGGCCGGCTTCCTTTAGTCAGTACCAGTACGGCTGATACTGAATGAAACTACTTGCTGTTATTGAAATCGAAATTAGGTTTTACCTTAAATATTCTGTGCCTGATAAAAAATAGGCTAAGTATAAAAATGTTGTCAAAATTTGCTATCTCCCTGTAAAAACGTGCCCCTTCTTTTATCCTTCCGCTTAAAATTTCTTTCAGCATCAGGGTGTAGTAGAACAATAATTTCTGGCTGCGTAACAATCGCAACCCTTCTTTTTTTTGAGCTGCTGTTGAGTAAGAAAACAAATGGTTGTACACCTGTAAATCTTCTTTCAGGTGATATATAAAATATTCTCCCTGCTTGCTCAGTTGTCCGTTGTGGTTTCTTAATTTGATTAAAGGCCTGTTGATGAAACCAACCGGGAAATATTCAGCGATCCTCACCCACATGTCAAAGTCACCACTTATTTTCATTTTTTCATTGAAGTTGCCTACCTTATCAATTGCTGCCCTGGCTATTGCAACATTGGCAATATTGCCTGCAATAGAGCCCGTAATACATGCAATCCTGGTATGCAGTGCCGTGGATATCAGTGCGGGTGTGTTATCTGGTTTATTCAGCATCAGCCGGTTGCCATCCGCATCAATATAATTCCCACCTGTGTAAACAAAACCAACTTCAGGGTGAACCTCGTAAAACTGGACTATTTCTTTTATGCAATCCGGGTTCATCACATCATCCTGCGACCATAATTTTATCAGTGGGCTGCTGCTTTCTTTTAATAGGAAATTGAGGTTATAAAAAAGCCCTTTATTTTCTTTGTTTTTATACAATTTGATCCTTGCATCCGCCAGGGATTGTAAATAAGCATAGCTTTCATCAGTGGAACAATCATCCAAAATTAAAAATTCAAACGACCTGCTGGATTGTGTTAAAACAGAGTTTACACATTGTTCCAGGTAACGCATACCATTGTACACAGGCAGTATGATGGATATTGGATACATGTTAGGGATGGAAGGAATTATTTACCCTGACCCGGTTTTGGCAGTTGATTCACCAAAGAACTAAGCGGTATAATTATATTTTCAAAACTAAAGTTACGAATGATCTCTCCTGATCTTTCACCCATATTTCTTAGTACATCTTTATTTTTCAACGCAGTGCAAAGCAATAGTTCAAATGCAGTGCTGTCATTATTTTGAATGATTATTCCATTCTCGTTTTCCTGAATCAAATCTATTGCGCCACCGGCTTTACCTGTTGCCACAACCGCTTTTTCGCAAGCCATAGCTTCATTGAGTGCAAGCCCCCAGGTTTCGCCCGGTCCGGCAGAAGGTAACACAAAAATATCGGCTGTTCTGTAAATAAAAGGCATTGCCTGCTGGTTTTGAAAATCAAGAAAAACAATTCTTTCATCTGGTGCTGCAGCTTTTTTTAACGATTGCTCCAGTATGCCATTGCCAACAAAAAGTAATTTAAGATGCCTGTCTTTTATTTTTTGCAAAACACGGATCAAAAAAAAAGGATTTTTCTTTTGTTCAAATTTCCCTGCATACAGCAACACCACATCCTCATTCGTGAATCCCAGTTTTTTCCTGAGTTCAATCGCCTTTTGCTGGTATTGATTGTCCAGGTCTTGAAAACGCCCGTTGTCCACTGCATGCGGGGCATACAACAATTGGCTTTGCCTTAACCCATGGGTAAGAAAGTAGTTTTTATTGTTGGTACCTGCATACAATGCGGTGTCCACATGGCGGTAAACCCACTTTAAAAATATTCGCCGCAATAAAGTTTTCATGCCCGGGGTTTCATCCAGCAAAGTAGAATCTCCCCTGAAAAAAACGGGTTTCTTTTTTTTATGAAAATACCGGATACAACGTAAATGGCTTTGGAATGCCCAGCCAAAAACCAGTACCGCATCAGGCTGCCATGCCTCAATTTCAGTGGTCAGTGTGGGATTTACAAGGCCCTTAAAATGATGCGTTCCGGGCTCGGTTGATACATTTTTCACAAAACTGTATTGGTAACCTTCTAACAACGGTATATCCCACTGTACCACTTTACCAAAACCAGGATCAAATTTTTCCGCTGTTTGTGTTTGCGACCATGTGTAGAATACCTTTGGTTCAATAACACCCTGCATTGCAAGCAGCCTGAACCAGGGTGCATTGTACTGGATTGGATGCGATGTGATGATGGCCAGTTTTTTTTTCAAAGCGGTGAAAAGCCCGTTGGCTGCAATATTGTTAATGCACTACTAAGTTGCTGCAAGCAGGCTGGGTCATCTTCTTTCCATAATATTTCCAATGATTGCCCCTGGGCATTGTTTCCCCGGATGGTTTTTTGCCAGTCATCAAATGGCCTCAATACAATAGCGTCTGATAAAAAAGCACCCCAGTAACTGAAAGTGCTGCTTTTTGATAACACTACAACTTTACTCATCGACATCAGTAATATATCCAAAATATCAGGCTTATTTTCTGCCATGTTAATGTTGGGCAATAGCAGCACCTCCTTTATTTCATCCACATCAGCATCTGTAAACACCGTTACCGGCCACTCCTGCCCTGTTAGTTTTCTAACAGCCTGTATACAATCTATAAAAAAAGACAATGGTGTAACCGGGTTGGCAATTTTAAAATCACCACGGCGTATGTGTATAGCAATAACTGGCTTTTGAAGGTTGTGTAACTGAGCCAGTAATGTTGGTTTCAGCAACTTGTAAATTTCATGCCTGATATAATCCCGGTGTTCCCTGATATCCGAAAAGATATCATTGCTCGTGCTGATCTTATTAAAAACAAAAAGCGTACGGATATTTTTTCCTGTTGCTATTTTTTGCACCGGTGGGTCATGTACGATAGTTGCCGTAAGTGAAAATAGTTTAGCCTGCATCCTTTCTGCAGCATTACTTTCTTTAAAATATCCCATGTACAATCTTTTCCTTTTCTCATTCCTGGCCCATACCCCTAAACGAATTCCCCACCATGGAGCTATCACGACAGGCAATTTGTTTAGTTCGCCGAACAGTTTTGCTTTTGCCCATACCAGCATTAAATTTCCCAAACCCGATTTTGGAAATTTCACATACACTTTACTCATTGGGATCATCCTTTAAAACAGGGCCGGCACCTTAATTTTTTTTTGCCCTGTACAACAACTGGAAACCAAAAAAACCTTTGGATATTTTTATCAGTAATGAATAAATACTTTTTTGAAAGCCTGCTGGTAAAATCTTACCAAAAACGCTGTTCAGTGGCAGGCTACCCGTTACCGTTGCAATGTCAATTTTAAAATGATGCTGCAGCAATAATTGTTTCGCTGTGTTAAATGTGTACCACTTTACATGCGTATAATCCCAGGTACCGGCATCCTGGTAGTTAAAATTCCCTTTAATTAACTCCCACCTCCACCGGTAATGCATAATATTTGGCAGTGCGATTATCAGCACGCCCCCGGGTTTTAATACCCTTAGTATGTCATTCATCAACTGATGGGGATAGCAGATATGTTCAAGCACATGCGAACAGATCACTACATCATACAATCCAGGTTCTTCAAAAGGCAAACCTTTTTCAGCATTGTGAACAAACACCCGGCGCATCACTTTTTCCGCTACTTCCTTTTCCTTTTCAGAAAGGGTGATCCCGTCAATAATGCAGTTTCTTTTTCGGAGCAACCTGGCATTAAAACCATCGCCGCATCCAACATCCAATATGTATTTTGCATCTTCGGGAACAAGGGACAGCACATCCATGTTACCAGCATTGGAGTAAACCTTTTCACTGCTTGCTGTTATTATTTCCTTGTGATCCATTAGTCGTAATTAACTTTCAACCGGGTACTGCACAGCCGTTACTTTGTTTAACAGGCCAGCCAGCGTTTTGGTGATATTGGCAGCGGAATATTGTGCAAACAATTCTTTGTTGATATTAGCCGGGTCGTATATTTTGACAAAGTGTTCAAATTGTTTAAAAGCGGGTACAAATTCTTTTGCCACTGTTTGCAAACCAACTTCCCCATTAAAAGGCAACACGATGCCTGCTCCTGATTGCGCTAATACCTTTACAGCACTGCTTTGCTGGTGCAACACGGCAAATACCGGTTTGCGTGACAATACAGCCTGGTATGTTTTTGAGGGTGTATAATGAGGCTCCGTGCTACCCAAAATAAAAATACCATCTGCATTATTCAAATGTACCAGCACATCCAGGTAAGGTATGCGGCTGGCGTATTCAAATACTATTGTTTGCCAGAGTTTATATTTTTCAGCCAATGGTTTTATATTGTACGATCCGGCATCATCGGGCAATTTGCCAGTACCAATAAAATGAAATTCTACATTGGCAAAAACCTGATCGTTTTTTGCAATTTGTTCAAAGATTATCTCAAGCACTGCATAGGCTTTGGGCAACATGGCACCGGCATATACCAGTTGAAGTTTACCGGGCGCTTTTTTAAAAAGGTAAGGCGCAATGTTTAACCCGGTCACGGCCTTATGGTCCTGTTCCTCACCACCATAAGGCATACCACAAAAAATTGCCTGTTTCAATAAACGAGGGTTTCTATCTTTTACTCCCTGAAAATAACCCTCCGCTACACCTGTTATCAAGGAGGCTTTCTTTACAGCAATGGGTTCAAGAAATCTTGCGACCTGTGAACTAAACCAATGCCGGGAGAATTTTTTTTCACTTCCGGGAAACTGGTGTACCCATGGATCGATGTAGTCAATTCCGTAAAGGATGCCCGTACTGCCATGCAGCAATCTCCCGAGCAAGGCACAATAAAAAGACGGAATGGGAATGTACAAAAAATCAAATTTTTCCGCCCGGATCAATTGTTTTGCTTTTTTATATAGTTGAAAAAAAGCCCTCAAACCAATGTCGCCAATCAACCTGGGTTTGGTAACCGGAAATGCCATTACTTTTTCTATGCGTAAGTCAACTGGCAACAATTTTTCTAAATTATGATCCAGCTTTTCTTCATAATACTTTTCATGTACCGTCAATACAACCGGTTGCCAGCCAAAAAATGGGAGGTGTTGTGCAAACAACCTTGCCCGGTGTACACCTGCAAGGTTACCGGGTGGAAAATGAGGATACAAGATCAGTATTTTTTTCATGGTTGCCTATACCCGGGGAACTGCCTTATCAGCCAGCAACCGGTTCCACTCTTTCAATAGGATAGCTGATTCATTTTCCCAATTAAAAGATCGGGCAGTTGTAAAACGGTCTTGTTTCGCACGTTTTATCTCATCCTGATTTTCAGCGATTGCCGTGAATGCTGCATACAATTTTTCTTTTGATAAAGCGGTGCATACCCCGTGCTGTGGATGCCCGTCCATAAAAAGTTTTTGGGCCGGGGTTTCGGAGGCAATTATGAATAAGCCAGCCTGAAAATAAGTAAGTAATTTATTTGACAATGCCAGCGTATTGTTCAAATCCTTAGCCGGTTCCATTGCGAGGCCAATATCAAACTGCGCCATTATTTGAATCAATTTTGACGGGTGCAGGGAAGGTATAACAGTAATGCCTTTGTTACCAGCGATAAAATTTGTGCAAAACGGTTCTTTTGGGTTACCGATCAACGTTAGATCAAACACATTTTCAAATGCTGGAAAAACCAGCAGCAACGCTTCCAGTCCACGCCCGGCATCTATATTCTGTGAAAACCATACTAACTGCAATTTCTCTTTTTGAGAAACGAATGGCGCTGAAAAATCTTTCGACGCAAAATAATTATTGATCACGATTGTGTTGGCCGTGCTGGTGTGCAGCAATTTCTCGGTGTATTGTTTAATAAGTGGAGCAGCAAAACTGGTGTAAGCAGTTGCCGGAATTAGTTTACTCATCAGCAGCGAAACTCCGTTCTTTGCATTTTCCGGGATACTTTCTCCAGGATGGTAATCTTCAATATCGAGCGCAAAAGGGATGGTATGAAGACTTGCTAAATACGAGGCCGGATAAAATGCAGCCGGGTTATGTGCGATCACCAAAGCCGGTTGTATCGAAGATCTTTTCACCCAATTCAGCAGCAACCAGCTTCTTTTACTTACAGCTATTGCTGCCCAAAAAACGCTTTCATTAACCAGTGGGGAAATAAAACGGGCTGTTCTTTCAGCCAACGAAGCAATCAACCAGGTGAACCATTTTTTCTTTGTTGTTTCCAGGTAATGAAAATCTACACCTGTCAATTCCCTGTTCAGTGCTGCTTCAATTCTATCTGACCAATTGTGCAGTATAAATGCCACTACCGTTACTTTGGCTCCCTGCGATACTGCAAGTCTTACTTCCTTTAAACAGCGGGGGTTGCAGGCCAGGTTGGTGCTGGTTAAAAAAAGTATATGCTTATTGGCCAGTACAGACAATTATCGAAACTTTTCCGTGATAAAATTTTCAATTTTATTTATCTGCTTTTCGTACCCGTATTTTTTTGCAAAATCAATCCGTTGCTGTTGCTTATCAAAACGGTTATGGGTTGCCAGTTGGGAAATTGCCGCCGTAAACAGTGCCGGCAATTCATCATTGTTGTCGCGGCTGGCGTTCATTAAGAATAAACCGGGGTACTGCTGGTAGGTAGTGATATTATTTGAAATGATTAGCTTCCCGGTTGCCAGGTATTCGAGCACTTTGTGATAGTTGGTGCCTTTACTCTGGTCTTTGTTAATATCATAACATATCAAAAAAGCATCCGGCTGCTGCAGCTCTTTGCACAAAATCTCCGGCTTTACCGAGCCATGCATCACTACATTGGGACAACTATTTAAAGCTTCTATGAATTCGAGGGTTTCCCGGTCGTTGCTATTTGCGCCCAATGAGTCGTTGAGCTTTCCTTTTGTGTTGGCTTTCTTCATACTGGTAGATCCCCAAAAATTGAAAAAAATACCAGGATGCGTACGGATGATTTTCAACAATGTACTGCGGTCAATATCCGGCCTGAAAAAATTACCTGATAAACCAACTGATAGAGGTGTATTTATGACTGTATTAATTTGTTCGTTGATGAAGTACGCTCCCACCCCATGATTGATAAACAGGCTGGGTATATTGTATTGTTTGTATTTATCAATGATTTCCTGTGTTACTGAAAAAATAACATCTGCAGATTGAGCGGCTTCGATTGCACGTGGCACCAGCGGTTCATCCACCGGCATAAAAATTTTGAAACTTGTTGCCGGGAAAAATTTGAGTGGAATTGTATTGGACAGGTCAAATGACCACACGATCAACTCTCCTTCAGGAGAAATTTTGCTTACCATCTTTTTAATATGCAGCCGAACAAAAAAATCAAACAGGGGTCTGGCTTTAAATGCTAAAAACCGCGGAAACAAAAAACGATGCTTTACAACCGATAAGTTGCTGTAACCCGAAGGCTCAATTTTAACTTCCCCCTTTTTTAGTGCATTGCCGTAGGCAGGCCCGTTAACATAAAAAACTTTATTACCCAACTTCGACAACTCCAATGCATAGTGATGTTTTGAAATGAACATATCACCCCAGTCTAACTGCGATATAATAATGACGGTTTTATTTCGTAAAGTCAAGCAGGCGTATTATTGGTTGCTGAGAGCGGCTATCCATTCAATCGCTTCATCCGTCAATTCGGGATACATTGGAAGCGACAATATTTCATTTTGATACACGGTGGCCACCGGGAAATCTGTTGTTGTAAAACGCCTGTGCCGGTAAGCCTGCAGCAATGGTAATGCAACCGGGTAATGTATGGCTGTTTCCACATTGTTTTCTTTCAACTTTTGTTGCAGTTGATTTCTATTTTTCACCCTTACTACATACAAGTGAAAAACGTGCTGGCAATTTTCTTTTGTTACAGGAAGTACGATATCCTTATTGGTGATGGCGGCCGATAATTTAGCAGCATTGGCAATTCGTTTATTGGTCCATTCGGCAAGATGCGGAAGTTTGGCCAGCAGGATGGCTGCCTGCAACCCATCCAAACGGCTGTTTCTTCCTTCCATAACATGATCGTGTTTTTTAAGCTGGCCATGATTGGCGATCATCCTGCATGTTCCGGCAAGTGCAGCATCATTGGTAGCCATACAGCCCGCATCACCGTATGCACCTAAATTTTTCCCGGGATAAAAACTAAAGCTGGCAGCATCTCCGAATGTACCCACCATCTGGCCATTTATCGTGGCTCCATGTGCCTGTGCACAATCTTCGATGACCTTTAAGTTATGGGCCTTTGCTATTTCATTCAGCGTAATCATGTCTGCCGGGTGGCCATATAGGTGAACCGGTATGATCGCCCTGGTATGGGGCGTTATTGCTGCCGGTACCAGCCTCGTATCAATCGTGAAGTAATTGGGCTCTATGTCAACAAACACCGGTGTAGCACCCACATTGCTAACAGCTTCCGAAGTGCTGATCCAGGAGTTCGCCGGCACGATAACTTCATCGCCCGAACCTATTTTTAGTGCTTTTAAAATGATCTCGATCGAATCGGTTCCATTGCCACAGGCTATTACATTGCTGATATTTAAAAAATGGGCAAATGCTGTTTCAAAATCGTTTACCGCATTACCCCCAATGTACGCCGATCCGGTGATGGTTTTTTCAATCGCTCCGTCTATACTTTCCTTTATCGAAAGGTATTGGGCATGCAGGTCAACAAATGGTATTTTCATCTTAGTGTGTAACGGGTGTTAATGGCCGCATTTTTTTTGCAGGATTCCCGGCATAAATTCCAGGTTCCGTAATATTTTTTGTTACCACTGCACCAGCGCCGATCACTACATGATCGCAGATGGTAACCGGCAGGATCGTGGCATTGGATCCAATAGATACATGATTGCCGATGGACGTGCTTTTCCATTTTGATACATCCCCGCCCGCAGGCCCGCCACCTGAAAAAGTATCGTTGATGAACATCGCCCCATGGCCGATAAAACAATTATTGCCAATTACAACCTTTTCACAAATAAAACTATGCGACTGTATTTTGGTGTTGTTGCCAATTGTTACATTTTTCTGTATCTCTGTAAACGGCCCAACAAAGCAGTTGTCTCCAATACTGCAGTGGTATAGGTTGGCAGGCTCCACCACTTTTACATTCGTTCCAAATGTAACGCTGGTAATCTTTGATTGATATAGTATTGGATCATTCATTTATTGAACAGCGGCTTTATAAATTTTATCAATGATCTCCACCGTTTTTAATCCTTCAAAAGCACTGGTGGTGATAGATGCATTATTTTGCAGCACATCAATTACATTGTCGTACACTTTATCATGGTTGCTCATGGAACCAACATAGTTACCGTAATTGTTGGGCTTATTGCCTTCAGGTAAATTTTCGATGGTATACCCTTCTATACATTGATATTCCAGTTCATTTAAATACTGCCCGCCAATTTTTACTGTTCCTTTATCTCCAAACAGCGTTAACGAACCTTCCATATTTTTTTTATAGCTGTTAACGGTATAGTTGACAGTTCCGATGGTGCCATTCACAAATTTTAGAATTACTGCCCCGGTATCTTCAAACTCAATAATGCCTTTATGATTGTAATTGCCAACAAAAGCTTTTACCTGGTCTACATCGCCCAGCATCCAGTACAGCAGGTCAATAAAATGGCTGAACTGCGTATAGAGTGTACCACCATCAAGGTTCAGTGTGCCCTTCCATGAATTTTGATAATATGCTTCATTCCGGTTCCAGAAACAATTTAGTTGAAAACTGCTGATCTTACCCAACCGGCCCTCATCAATAATTTTCTTCACGGCTTCAACGGGCGGATTGTACCTGTTTTGTTTAATGGCAAACAACCGCCGGTTTGATTTTTCCGCAGCCTGTATCATTTCACCGCAATCCGGCACGCTGATGGCCATTGGTTTCTCACACAATACATGAAAACCGGCTTTCAGTGCTTTTACTGCATGCTCTTTGTGCAAACCATTGGGGGAGCATACAGCCACCACATCCACCTCATTTTCTGTTGCCAGCAAATCATCAATGTCGTAATAAGCGCTGGCATTATAGGCGGTTGCAAGGGCATCTGCTTTTGCTTTGTCCACATCGCATACTGCCAGCAGCCTGCCTTTGCTGTTAATGTGTTCTGCATGACGCTGGGCGATTCGGCCACAACCTATAATTGCAAAACCTATACTTTTACTACTCATTAAACTGTAAGCGGATTAAGAATTAAAAGGTTACTATTGATCTTTGTAAGCATATAATATTTCACCGAAAGTAATTTGGCTGTACCCCAACTGTTCCAGGAAATCAACCAGTGCAAACTTGTCCATTACTTCTTCATGCACTTCTATTGCAAGTATTTTTACATGTTGTAAAAATTCCCGGCTGGCATCCAGGCTGGAGAACAGGTAACGTTCTGCCCCTTCAATATCAATTTTCAATATATCGACCTGGGTAAATGAAAACCTGTTCATTATATTTTCCAGGGTAAGGCCACAAATCTTATTTCCAGGTGCATCTGCCGCTACTTCGGTTACATAAAAAGATAACTCCCGTTCTTTATCGCCCCTGAAACCTTCCTGTACCTGCAGCAATGCATCTTTATTCCATAAACCGGCCTGCAGGCAATGCACATTTTCAAAATGGTTTGCCGCAACATTCTTTTGCAGCATAGCAAAATTATCCGCTTCCGGCTCTATGCTGATGATCGTTGCAGCAGGAAAAACTGCTTTTAAATATACAGTGGAAGAACCGATGTTAGCCCCTGCGTCCACGATTCGGGTAATGGAACAATTTAATTTTTTCTGTATCAGCAGCAAGTGCCTGTAATCCTGCCGGTATAGTATCTCGTAAAGGATGATTGCATCCGTACTATTGCGCCTCAAATAAAAAAAAATCTCTTTTTCAAATACAGGCGGAATGATAAGGATGCGGTTATTGCTGCCATCCTTTTCAACCTGGTGACCGTTGATCATCAACCTGTCAAATACACTTTTTGCTGTGATCGCATTTGGGGGGCACCAGCCTTTGATCTTTCCGGCAATGCCCGCCACTGCCAGCAGTAACGATTCTTTCAATGTAAATTTTTGCAGGCTTTTTAGCAAGGCATTTCATTTATACGATGGTACAATGAAAGCAATTCCGCTGTATCAATATCAATATCTTCATTTACTTTATGCCTGACCAGGTCGGTGGCCGGTTGCGGCAGTTCTCCTTTTCCAAAGATCATTGCATAGGAAAGTTGGTTATAATTGGAGATAATCCAGTAGTACCCATCATAGTGGTTAGGTGCCAATATATCAATCACTTTTGTTCCCGGTTGGCAAAAGGCAAGATTGGCAAAGCCACTGCCATGCACTCCTACTACGGCACTGCAACTGGAAAATATCTCCGCTGTTTCTTTTATGGAAAAATCTTCTGCAAAAAACTCCCGGAATCCCAGGGCCTCCAACTGTTTCAATACCGCCGCTTCATTCACTAATTTTCTCGAAGGTGCCTTTCGCCTGCTGAGGTATAATTTTATTTTACCATTGGCTTTTACCCGGCCGGGCGTTAGAAAAGTTTTTCTCAAAAAATCAATTGTCCAGCCATTTACCGTACCCCACCTTGCAGGCAATGCAGGAATGAACAATTTTGCTGCTTTGATATGAAAACGCCAGTTGTCAATACTGTACATTATTTTGGTTTCAGGTATCCCTAACTGCTGCAGACTTTCTGCCTGGTAGGGCAGCTTGTTATGATCAATGATAAAATAATCCATTGAATCAAAAACACCGGCGGCTTTCAGCAATTGCACCCGGGGCAATACATCATACATCCAGTGATGATAATTATTACAACCGGCAGTTGACAAAACGGCTACATTACCCGCAATGAATTTAATTTTATGGAGTTTTATATTTTTATTGATAGAATGTTCTTCGCCAAATACACCGCCATACCTTCCAAACTCTCTTGACACATCATACAGTAAATAATCGTCTGGTGAAATAACTGCACCCCAGCAGCCCCATACCCTTGCATTGGGAATTGTTGCTACAAATGCCTCTGTTTGCAGGCGCTGGTACTCATCCGAAAACAGGCTGGGCACAAAACCATCAAATGAAACAGGCGGCTTTTCGTGTACCTGCTTTTCCGGTGTAATCAACTTGTATGCTACACCTGGTTTGGCAGCATTACGTGCACACCATTCTTTGACTGTATTATTTTTATTGGGTGTACCAATAATTTCCGAGGATAATCCCAGGAAATTAACCGATTTAATCAAGACGTCCTTTAGTGTATCCTTTATCATTACGACTTCAAAAAAACATCCCTTACGGGTTTTAAAAACCGAAGTAACGGATACTGGTTGTAAACAGATTTTTCAATTGCATAATCGGTATGCTGCTTCACAGGCAATGCCATCAGCGCTTCAAATTCTGCCATGGATAGTCCTAATTTTTTTAATACAAAATCCAGGTCTTTATTAAGTTCACCTGCTGTGTACAACGGTTGCTTTAATGCTTCAAGCGCCGCTTCCCTCGTTATTTGCCCGGAAAATATCATGGAAGATAAATGTGCTTTGCGTTTATCAATATTGAATTTTTTTGGGAGAATGAAGGCCTGGTAAAATTTGGTAAAAATCGATTCATAATGTTTACCACCATAGTCCCTCCAGTCAAATTCCTGTTGAATAAATTTTTTAATATCCTGCTTGTTGTACGGTACCAGGTTAAGCAAAGAAACAGGCTGCACACCCAGCACCTGTTGCGTATATTTTTTTATAAACCTGTTAAAAACGGGATAGGTTTTCAAAGGTACCTTACCAAACTTTTTATGGATATCCAGCAGGTTCACATGGTCATTCTTATTATATATCCAGGCTTCCGGCATGATCGCTTCTGTAACAACGTTCCACCCGTTTAAAAGATATTTTACGTTATACTTTTTAGCAAGCCGGCCAATGGCACCAGTAATGGCATGGTCTGTCACCACTTCAATATCTACCACGGAAGCCTTCAAATATGATAACTGCAGGTCTTTAAACTCGTCCCAGTTAACCACCAGCGTGTACAGGTCGATATTCAGTTTAGTTACCAGGTTCTCAATATTTTTTACCGCCAGTTCCGAATTCCAACCGTTATCGAAATGTACGGCCAGTGGGCGCAAGCCATGTAATTTGGTTAGATACGCCACATAAGAACTGTCTACACCTCCGCTGATGCCGATAATGCAGTCGTATTGTTTACCCTTCCCTTCTTTTTTGATTGCCGTGATAATATCCTTTAGTTTTTTACCGGCCTCCTCTCCTTTCAACACAAATTCCGACTCTGCTGCCTTGTACTCGTTATAATAATTGCATACTCCCTGCTCATCAAAACTGATATTGGGATCTGAAATGGTATCCATAACAGATATGGTACATTGCTGGTATGGTCTTTCAATACTCATCAACTTATTTTTTCAAAAACAAAATATTATTCATTCAAGCAATGAAACTTACATTTAATATACATTGCCAATAACTGACACCTTACTCAGGTAAGGCATTACACTAAAATTACAAGAGCTTTAACCAAAAATTTTGTTGATTATTTTTATAACTTTTACTTTCTTTTTCTTACGGTTTATTCTTTTCCGTGCTTCGTCCTTTTCAATTTCTGAAAGCGGGCAATCCTTATTTGCAAAGGCGGTTTCGATTGCCAACATTGTTAATTCGGAATATTTTTTAGCATAATCAGATTTCGATTCCTGTCCGCTGTGGTGTCTTGACCAATACAGATCAACAGGGAACTTAACCAATGGATGGATCTGACCTATCTTCAGCCAAAGCTCAAAATCACCAATCATACGCTGGCCGCTAAAACCTCCTACACTTTCAAACGCCTTTTTGTTAATAATAGCGGAACCAGGCGCCCGGTCGAAATGGCTTCTCTCAAAAAAATGCTCGCGGTATGCCTGGTGAGGAGAAATACAAAGCGGGAATGGTTCTTTGATGTCAGGTAAACAGGATAACCCATAGCCAGCATCGGGAAACTGTTCCATTGCATGTACCATCACCTGCAGGCAATGCGGATATAAAATATCATCGCTGTCCACGTATTTAATATATTTACCGCTTGCCAGTGAAGCGGCTTTATTCCTGTTCGGATAGTCAGTCAGATTTTTTTCGTTTATAAATACTTTGACCCTTTGATCTTTGGCTTCAAATTGCCTGGCAATAGCCACAGTGGTATCTGTAGAACAATCATCAACAATGATCAGTTCAAAATTGGTAAAGGTGGATGCCAGCACACTGTTGACAGCTTCTGCAAGAAAATTTTCCCTGTTAAAGCTGGTCATCAAAACACTGACTAATGGTAATGCGGGTGTCAATTATTGAAGAATAAAATTTTTCTGAATTGTTTATTTCAGGTTCCTGATCGTTTTAACCAGCCTGTTGGAAAATCCTTTTTTGTCTAACCGGCTCATTTTATCCGGTTCCTTTTTGCCGCTCCTGCGGTATTGCTGGTATTGCAAAAACAATTCAAAATAACAGTCCGCATTCCTGGTGATATCGTATTGCTGTTGCGCTGCTGTAAAACTGGCTAACTGCATTTTTTTTAATAACGCCCGGTCGTGGTGCAGTGTGGCAATATGTGCTGTAAATTCCGGTGCATTGTTTAATTGGCAACGGAAACCAATTTCTTCCTTTACAATATCCCGGATGCCTCCCGGCAGGTCATTCACAATGGTTACAACAGCGTTGGACATACATTCCAGAATGGAAACCGGGGTTCCCTCAAATGATGTTGGGAAAACAAAAATATCCTGTTCCCGTAATATTGCATACACTTCATCAGTGGAGGCAGGTTGGGAAAATTTAATATTATTTTCATCCTTCCATTGTTTGTGCAATTTTTTTTCCAGTGAACCTTTTCCAATGACGGTCCAATGTACCTTAATTCCCTTTTGCTTCAGTTGATCGTTTATATTATGCAGCAGCAATACTCCCTTGCCTTCATCCAGCCTTCCTAAAAAAACCAGTTGTAAGCTGTCATTTTTTTTTGAGGGTAAAGCAGGTAACTGTTTTACCCCATAGGGTATATAAAAAGCCCTGCCGGCAAAAGAAGAAGGATCGGCGGCAAAAACGGCATCGCTAAAAAAGGAGGAATGCGCTATTGCTACATCCACCAGGGTGCCAGCCTGTATATTTTGAGAAACATAAAAAAAATCGTGGATCAGGTTAAAAACCGTTTTCGGGTTGCTGAACCGGCGTGCTGCCTGGATGGTAAACGCATTATCGGTAACAATCGCACCTTCTTTATTTCCCAATAATTCGTTTAACCGTTGCTGTATATAGTAATGGTTTTCTTTGTTGGAAAAATGAAAAGTGATTACTTCGTCTGCTTCAAACTTATCAGTAAAAACAGGCCGGGTGTCTTCCTTTGCTTTGAGGAGTACCACCCGGGAATGAAATTTTTTAATAAGCCTGCTGTAGTTTATAATGTTGTAGTTAAAACTGGCTACACCACCCATGCAGGCAGGAAACGTGAAAACAATTTCTGGCTTACTGCTCACCGGTAGTTGTTTTAAACCATTTGATGTAGTCGATCAGCGATGCTTCCAGGGGCCGTTGATTGGTAAAACCAATTGATTGTGCCTTAGTCATATCAGCCTGCCAGTTAACCGGGTCGCCGGTTTTTATTTTTTTCGAAAAAAGGATCTGCTTTCCTGCGGCAAAATGCTTTTCAAATATTGCTGCAATTGTTTTCACGCTGGTTTCTGTTCCAGATGCCGCGTTGTAAATATTATTTGAAAAATTATCCTGTTCAATGATCAGTCCAATCAACAATGCAAGGTCATCTACATGAATAAAATCCCTTGATTCATTTCCTGTTCCAAAAAGTTCAATCGTATCAGCCATGGTGAGCCTGGAACAAATATCCCAGATCAACTGTTTCTTCAATCCATTACCATACACAGAAAAAGGCCTTACCACCGCTACAGGAATATGATAAAGAAGATGGTATTCTGTACACAACTGTTCGCTCATCAGTTTATTAAACCCATAGGGCGAAAGTGGGGCTGGCTTTGTATCTTCTTTTACCGGTAAACTTACAGGATTACCATATACCGCGGCACTTGAAATATGCACGTATTTACAAGCTGGCTGATATTTCCGTATGCTGTCAAGCACTTTTGCCACTACATACGTATTGGCCTCAAAATCGCTGAATGGATGTTGTACAGAATAGCCCACATTACCACTGCCGGCTGCATTGATACAAAAGGAGAACTGTTTAGCCGCAAAAAGTTCATCAAAATCTGCCGCAAGAACCGATAGTTTATGGTACTCATATTTTGCGGTTGAAAATTCCACCAGGTCGCAACCGGTTACCGCATAGCGCTTACTGACAAAATGGGCAGCAAGATTACTGCCTATAAAGCCTTGTGAACCGAGAATTAATACAGAACCTGTTTGCAACAATTAAGGTTTAAATATCACTGCCTGGCCAGTGGGTAACTGTAAAATAGTAATGCCCTTCTGGCGGGCAAATTCATCAAAAGCAATCTTCTGTTCAATATGTTCCTTAAATCCATAATCGTCCAGGATGATAACGGCACCGGGTACCAGCTTATCCCAGAAATAATTTGCGGCAGCTATTTCCGGCTCTACACAATTCATGTCAATGGAGAGATAACAGATCTTTTGTGCTTTGCATTGATCCAATGTTTCCGGCACCGTTCCTTTTATGATGGTGGCGGGCAATTCTTTAAAGAGATGGCAAACCCACTCGTAACAACTTTCGTAATGACTGTATTTGTTATGCAGGTCTGCTGATTTCTCCTTTTCTGTCAGATGATCAAATGCCAGCCCCTCATAAGTATCCAGCAACCAAAATTGTTTTTTCAATGCAGGAAAATTAAGGTACTCCGTCACTGCCATTGAATAGCCGCCTTTGTAAACGCCACATTCTACAAAGTCACCTTCCAGCTTTTTTACCAGGTTGGCAAAATAACACACGATATAATATCTCCACCGCATATCATACTTCTTTCCATCCGTTCCCCTCCAGTCGTTCACTGTTAAAGAACGGGCATATGCTTTTTTAAACGGCGGTTCGTTGAGGCAGTCACAATTATTAAAAACAATCAGCCCATCTGCATTGAAATTAGGCGGGGTATTAATGATAAAAGCATTCCGGTTGATGAACCGGAAATTCTTAAACACCCATTGTATTTTAAAAATCTGTCTTTGTATTTTTTTAATCATAACGTTTCCGCCAGTGAAAGCAAATTACACTAGGTTGTATATTTTATGATCCGTTGAGGATTACCCACCACAATGGCAAAATCAGGAACATCTTTTGTGATGGTGGTGCCGGCACCAATGATTGCGCCTTTTCCAATTTTTACACCTTTTAATATAATGGCGTTAAACCCAATCCAAACGTCATCACCAATGATCACTTCTTCCTCTCTCAGGGCTACCGTATCCTGAAGGCCCCCTTTAAAAAAAATATGCATAAAATCCTTGTGGCGGTCAGCAGCATTTAAAGGATGAGAAATGTTATCATGGATATTGACGTTATGGGCTATCAGCACCCGGTCGCCTAAACTGATATTTTTAGCCGACCATATTTTAGACCCGGGACCTATAAAACAATCCCTTCCAATGGTAATGTTACCGCCATGTTTAAACAGCATCAATTCGCCACGGATCACTGTATTGGAGCCAATGGTGATAAACTGCTTTTGCTGTCGGTTGTTTTCAATAATGGCGGCACCTATTGAAACCGTTTCATCAAAGCTGGCAACTTTATTTTTGCCTGCCAGGTCTTCTGTAAAGTGCCTGCGTTTTGCTTCGAAACTTCCGGTTTGGTACAGCCGGTATAAAATATATCGGATCAGTTTTTTCAACGTTTGATTTTTCTCCGAATTCTTTTAAACATCGAATAGCTTTTAATAGCCGTTATCTTACCCCAGTGAATGTATCTTTTATAAGTTACCGCAACAGGACGCCTAAGTGGCTGCTCTTGTACGATGGTTTCAAAAAATGACAGCACCTCATTATCCCGAATAAATACTGGCCGCTCTGTGCCACCGGGAAAGGCTGGTTGCAGCACCATATCAATGGCTTTTTCCGGGCTATTTTCGAGCTCCAAAATTCTTTCAATCAGGGCATCCTCATCACTGAAAGCGGGGTAATTTAAAAAACGCTGCTCGTTAAAATCCAATGCTATTTTCGGGTTCCCCCAATAGATAGGAATGCAATCGGCCACAATTGGCTCCATTATCTTTTCTGTGGTGTAACCGGGATAAGAACTGTTTTCAAAAGAAATAACAAAGCGGTAATCTTTTATAAACTCCAGTTTATCGGGTACAGCCCCGCCTACATTATTAAGGTATCTTCCGCCGGAATCAACTCCTTTTAGTTTGTTTAGCTTTTTAAAAAAATCGATCCTTTCCTTCCCTCTTGGATTAGAAACTATGATACAACAAAAATTTTTTTTGTTGTACCACGCCAGTGCTAATTCTTCCCGGCTCCTGGTTTTAAATAAATTACTGACATCTTTATTTAACTGTTTTGGGTACATGTCGATATAATACCCATATAGTGGAAAGCGGAAATGGTTTTTCCTGTCAATAAAGTCGAATGTAAATGCGTAGTCGCAGGCATAAAAATCAGGCCGCACATTTTCCGAAGCATAAAAAATGCGGGTGCATTTATAATGCAGGTACTGGTTACCGTAGGATGAATAAAAGAGGTAGTCAGGATCATCATCCAATACCACGTTGTATTGAGTAGACAGAACGTTATAGAAGTAGTTGTTATCTTTTACAAAACCTGCCCAGAAATCGACAAAATTAATTTTGATTGTTTTCATTTAATGATCGAAAATAGCTCAGGATTTAGGAATCAAGCGTCAAAATAATTACAACCGCTGTTACTCACCTGCCAATGTTTGATTGCTTTTGCTGCTCATTGATGTTGATACTATATAAAAATTCGAACAATATCCTGAAAACATACTTACAAGCGGTCTCATCCTCTTACAAACAAAACATTGCCCATATCCGCACCTTTTGGTATCAGTTCTTTCACTGCCCGAAAACCAATCTGCTCCAGCCAGCTTTTGTAACCGCTGTACTGCATCACTTCCCTGTAGGATTCCTTTGTACTCACCTCTGTAAAAATTGCTTTTACCTGCGGCAGTATCTTCTCAGATGCCCTCAGCATATTGTATTCAAAGCCCTGCATATCCAGCCATAACAAATCCACTTTTTCAATGCCATTGTCTGCAGCCCATTGATCCAGCGTAATTGTTTGCACGCTGATACTATTATCAAAATGTACATTGGGATGATCATTCAAATGTTCGCCGGGCTCGAGTAAGGAACTGGAGGCATCTGATCCTCCGCTGCTCACAAACATTTTTGCAGTTCCATTCTGATTGCTTAAAGCAAGCTGGTGGCACTGGATGTTGGGAAATTTAACCGCATTTTTTTTCAGCACATCAAACACAGATGGTACCGGTTCAAAACTATGCACTTTACTTTTCGGAAATACCCTTGCAAGCTGAATAGAGTCTGTACCTATATGGGCTCCGCAATCAATAATAACAGGATTGACCGGCAGGTATTTTTTAAACTCCGCTTTACTGATGGCAAATACATCACCTGGTTTGCTTATTCCCCATTTATGCTGCAGTAAAAAGTCGAATTCTGACCGCAGTATATGGAATATTTTTTTTAATTGCTTCATGGCAGGTGCGGCAGAATGTAAATAATATCGTTGTTAACGGTAACGCGGTAATTTGCTTTGCAGCTTTTTACCAATTGCTTTACCTGCTTAATAGTGGGATAGTCATTTTGACCCGTAAACAAACGGGCATCGTCAATCATGACCACATGATCGATATCACTTCCCATTATCAACTGCAGTTCTTCCTGCACCGGGGTATTCTTTTTGCCTTTTGCGGTGCTTACAAAAACATCGCCCATAAAAAATTCGGAAGAATAGTGCCCGTCGAGCCAAAATAAAACCCGTCCGTTATTTTCTGCCACGATATCTTTCAATATTTCACCACTATCGCCATGAATAATCGTGACATTGCTGTCATTTTCAAATCTTTTTTTTGCGTCGGCGGCTAATTTATCTGCCAGTTCAATTGAAATAACATTTTTAAACCTTGATTTAAAGAACTCAACCGTATCCCCGAGAAAAGTACCTGTTTCAACCAACGTATTAATACCAAAGTTTTGTTTGCAATTGCTGATCTGTGCCCGCTTATACTCATAAGAAGGCGGCGTTACCGTTCGCTTAAAAAATGAGTAAATTTTTCGTTTTATTTTTTTGAGCAGCAGAATCATCCGTTCAGCAATTAGTAGTTAACAATCAGTTGGTAAGGGCAAATGTTGTAATGCTATTTTTTAGAAGGGCTTATGACAGACAAAATTTTATTTTTTATTCGTTCAATAATGCCAGGCTTGCCAAAATATATTTTTTTGGTTATTTCTGTACCATCACTTAATGGCAAAACCATATTGATGGCCCGGTGCCTTGCCATGATGATGTTTTTGTCTTCTGCATGGGTACCATAAAACAGGTTGCAACCAATTTTACCCAACAAGTAATACCGGCTGTTTAATAAAATTACATCCAGCGCTGCTTTGTGTTCTTCATCTTTATATTCAATAATAAAGAGCCTGGGCCGGTACTTATTCAAATCAAGTCCCGTTAGAGCCTGTACCTCATACCCCTCTATATCTAAAGAAATAAAATCAATTTCTTTAACCTGCTGCTCATCAAAAATATTTGTCAGGGTTCGCATGGGCACATGCTGTTCTTCAAAACCGGTAAAAAATTCTTTATAATTCTTCTCCCATCTTGCCTCCTCTTTTTTGTCAAGTGTTGAAAGACTGCCAATTTTATTTGCATAGAAAACAACATCATCGATATTTTTTTCGCCAACTGCACAATGGATTATGGTTGAATTTTTCCTGTTAGTTTTTAACTTGGTTATGAAATCATTGTGAGCCTCCACACATATTCCCTTCCAGCCTGCCTGTTCAAAAAAATAAGTGTTGCTGTAATCAATGCCATCAAGGCAACCGATCTCTACAAAAAAACCATTTTTCTTTCCATTGAATATCCTGTTAACCAAATAGTCTTCTCCATGTTGGCCATAATATTTTACCATAACGTTACTTTTGATTTTTGAAATTAGAGTTTGGTAATATCCCAGTGCAATACCGGGCAAAGCTTACCTGCGGTGTACTGACCATTGTAAGATTTGTTGTAGTTCCCGGTCTGTTCTACATTTACCCGTACAGTTATGCCTTCAGCAGGCGACAACATTCTTACGTTATGTACCCCAAAAAGAATTTTTATATCATAGGTAATGGGAGCCAGCAAATCTGCAGGAATGGTAAGTTCGGAAATATAAATCCCGGGCTCCATGGCTAAAATTCCCTCCGTATTTTCATCGTGAAAACTTCGGAAGAGAATATTTCCAATATCATCACACAAATCTAAAAATATCCTTAGCCCTATTAACTTATTCAACAATTCGTACTTTACTTTAATCGTAAGTTTTTTACCATTGAATACACTACTGATAAGCGGGTTATTGTCCTGGCTGAATTCTATACCAAGTAATTTAAAATCCTGATCAGGCTTGCTGTTCTGAATTTTTTTTGCAATGCCCTCCTGGGTATCTAACTGTTCGCCCTGGCTCAGGTATTTTTCAATTGTTTTATCCACCCTGTCAATCAACGCAACACTACCGTTGGCTAAATAAATGGCTTTAGTGCAAAGGTTACTTATAGCCTGCATATTATGACTTACAAACAAAACAGTTCTGCCTTCCTTAATACTAAACTGCTCCATTTTGCCGAGGCATTTTTTCTGAAACTGAGCATCACCTACTGCCAGTACTTCGTCCACTATCAGTATTTCGGGTTCCAAATGTGCTGCTACTGCAAAGGCCAGCCTTACATACATGCCGCTGCTGTAGCGCTTTACAGGGGTATCCAGGAATTTTTCCACTTCTGCAAAGTCTACAATTTCATCATACTTTGCCTTTATTTCTGTCCGGCTCATACCCAGTATAGCGCCATTTAAAAAAATATTTTCCTTTCCAGTCAATTCTGGATGAAACCCGGTTCCAACTTCCAGTAAACTTGCAACCCTGCCCTTTATTTTTATGTCGCCCATGGTGGGCTCAGTAATCCGGCTTAGTATTTTCAGGAGGGTGCTTTTACCTGCGCCATTTCTTCCAATAATCCCTACCCGTTCTCCAGGTTTAATATCAAAGCTCACATCCTTCAGAGCCCAAAACTCTTCTTTATATTCCTGCTCCTGTTTCATAAAAGAAGGCGCAGAAAAAAAACGTTTTGCCTTTTTGGATACCACATCTCTCAAGGCTGTGTACTTTTCCCTGCCCTCGTGAGATATGATAAAGCTCTTTGATAAATTATTTACTTGTATAACTGAAGACATAGATTAGATGTTATCTGCGAAAGTTTTTTCCATCTTGCGAAAGTAACTAATACCCAGCCAGAGAAACAATGCAGTGATAATAACTGAAAAACCAAATGACGGCCAGTGCATGGGATCACCCAACAGGCAGTACCGAAAGCCATCTATTACACCTACCATTGGATTAACTGAATACAACAAGCGCCATTTTTCGCCTACAAGGCTGCTGCTGTAGCCTACTGGTGTAATGTATAAACCGAATTGAACAATGAAAGGAATGATATACCTAAAATCACGGTATTTCACGTTCAGTGCAGTTAAAAAAAGCCCCACTCCAAATGCACAAAGAAAGGCCAGCAGGGTAAATAAAGGGAGTAGTAATATTTGCCAGCCGGGAACAAACTGGTACCATGCCATCATCACTATCATGATAAAAAAAGAAATACCAAAATCTACCAGGCTCGTAATAACAGAACTGGCAGGAATGATCATCCTTGGAAAATATACCTTGGTAATAAGGTTAGAATTGCCAATGAGGCTGTTGCTTGCCTCGCTGAGGGCATTGCTAAAAAACTGCCAGGGTAACATGCCTGCATACACCATTAAAAAATAAGGTGCACCACCTTCATGCTGTAATTTGGCAATCCTGCTAAAAACAAAGTAAAAAACAATGGATGTAAGTACGGGCCTGATAATACTCCAGGCAACCCCGATCACTGTTTGTTTATACCTCACTTTTACATCACGCCAGGTGAGAATGTAAAAGAGCTCCTTATACCTCCACAGATCCTTCCAGTAATTTTTCTCAGTAAGGCCCTTTCTAATGACGAGGTCCCAATTGCTGTCTGCTATATTTGTTACTGCTTTTCTTTTCACCCGGTATTATTTTTCGCTGCTATTGAATTGCTGTTAAATTAAGCAAACAGGTTTTCAATAACCGATTGTATTTTATTTCTGTAGATGGGATAGCCAAAATGCTGTTCCAGGAGATTGGCATCCGGCAGGTATTTTTCCCTGTTGATGACTACTTTTTCAATTGCATCTTTTAGCTCCTTCTTGTCATCCGGATTTACCTGCATCCCCAACACGCCATTCAGCAAGGCATCAGATGTTCCATCTTTATTGCCGCCAATTACAGGAATGTGGTAATGCATGGCTTCAATGAAAACAATGCCAAATCCTTCCTTTTTACTCGGCATTACATAAATGTCAGCAAGGCTATAGTGCCTGGCCAGTTCCTCATCCGGAATAAAGCCTGTAAACACCACGTTGGGCTTCAGCAATTGTTCATCAATTATTTTATCCAGCCGCTGCTTTTCTTCTTCGTCATAGTTGCCAATGATTAAATACTTAATATTGGGAAATTTGATCTTCAGTTCCTTCAGGGCAAACAAAACATTATCATAGCCTTTATACAGTTCTTTTGAGGAGAGCCTGGAAAGCGTAAGCAACACAAAATCACTTTTCTTCAACTGATAACGGTTTAAAAGGGTTTCATCTTTCCCGGTAAGCACAGGAACCGGTAAAAATGGATCAAGGCAATTATTCACTACAGTAACCCGCTCTGCCGGAATTTTATGAATAGACACAATTTTCTCTTTTGTGAAATTGCTAACTGCCAACAGCAGGTCGCATTTACGCAACATGATTCTTCTCAACAAAGGCAATGGTTCCCATATCTCAATGCCATGGGCAAATAAAACCAGCCTGGTTTTAGGTGAGCATAATTTGATCAGGTACCCGATAGACAATAAATTAATATGGCTTAAAATAACCACTTTGCTTTTTCTGCCGGTTTTTATCGCCGACTTTACAAAGCTGATTTTATTTTCATTGAATCCGGTAAAATTTTCGGGATTGATATATTTGCAGTCCAGGTCCGACGCGGTATCATACATAGAAAATACAGAGAACTGGCGGGAAGTGCTGCCCTTGTATATATCTTTAAAAGTTGCACAGAGTACTTTACATACTTTTTCTATACCGCCTGTTGCAGAAAAGACCCTTAACGTCAATAACAGAATCCCGTTATGCATCGGCGTACTCATCGATTAACAGTAAACTAAAAAATTGCGACCAGTGCATTTCATTATTCCGGAGCTTATGATGATAGGTGCCTAAATTTTTTCCACTATTGGAATAAGCATATTTTTCATTACTGAGCCAATCTTTAAATGGAAATGAAAAACCCATCTTAGGGCGGTTCCATATCATCTCGGGCAGTTCATCTTTAAAAGCATCTATCAGCAACTGCTTGCCTAACTTGCCGGCGTATTTAATGTCGGATGTTATTTTCAAGGCCAGATGCATAAAGTCCTGATCTAAAAATGGTACCCTTATCTCAAGACCATGAGTCATACTCATAACATCTGCGTCCCTGAGCAACTGGTTTTGCATATACATATTTGTTTCCAGCCAGCTTGCCTGGTTTGGGGCTGATAAATAATCAATGTTGGGAAGCTTCGGCTGCTCTTCCAATATCTTCCATACGGAAGCCTCGTCTGTGTTTAAAAATTTAGCAATATCCCCCGGTATAAACTGCCCGCGTAAGAAAAGATACCTGCCAACCGGACCGCTGATGCTCAAATAGGCAAGCCTGCGGAATTTTTTTGACCCGGAAAAGCGGCCGGCCCTTAACACACTGTTGGGCAGTTTTTCCAATAGCAAAGCAGTCTTAATTCTTTTAAAAGAGGGATAACCGCCAAACAGCTCATCGCCACCAATACCTGATAACACTGCTTTAAGACCGCTCTGTTTTGCATACCTGCTGATAAACCAGGTATTGATCCCATCACAACAGGGCAGGTCCATTGCATCCACAATGCCAGGCAGGCGGGAATGAAAATCATTTTCATTCAGCAGGTACTGCTGGTGAGAACAGGATAGTTGTTGCTGCAAAACATCCTGGTATTTTTTTTCTGAATATTGCTTATCATCAAAATATATGGAAATGGTATTGAGTTTAACCTGGTGCCTGTTTGCCAACAGTGCGATGATGCTGGAATCGAGGCCCCCACTTAAAAAAACCCCGATTGGCGCATCTGATATTAAATGACGCTTGACCGCAGCATCCAGCACATTTTTTACCAGGTGTACCGCATCGTCTTTGTGATCAATTTTTTCAACAAACTTAAAGCGTGAAAATGCATCTTTAGCCGTGATTGTTCCCGTTGCTGCCTGGTATTTGATAAAGGTCCCTTTTTCCAACGGTTTTACATGCTTCAATGTGGTGACAGGCTCTGGCAGGTGACCATAAGCCATCAGGAACACCGGCCAGTCGTTATTAGCATCCTGCAGGTAGGGAATGGATTTGAGCGCCCTTACTTCTGATGCGAAAGCGAGTCCTTCTTTTGTTTGCGCATAGTAGAGTGGTTTAATACCAGCCGCATCCCGCGCCAGCACGATCTCTTTGGAAACATTGTCCCAAATTGCAAAAGCAAACATACCGCTAAACCGCTCAAATGCAGCCGTACCCCACACCGAATAGGCAGCTACTATTACCTCTGTATCACTTTGTGTAGTGAATTGCAAGCCCAGTTGCTTCAGCTCCCTTTGCAGTTCGATGTAGTTGTACAATTCTCCATTGTAACTGATCACGAAACGCCCGGCTGCATAAGACATAGGCTGGTGGCCGCAAGACGAAATATCAATAATAGATAACCTGCGGTGACCGAGTACCAAATGACTGTCTGCGTTGGCATACAGCCCTTCATCATCGGGGCCACCGTGCTGCTGCAACAGGCACATTCGTTTTACAAATACCTGCAGTTCTTCTGTTTCACAAGAAGCATTAATAACACCTGCTATTCTGCACATAGATTATCAGTAGTAAGTTGGTTTTTCATTTTTGCATACAAATCAAAAAATATTGGATAAAATAATCAAATACAAAAAAATATTACCCGTACACAAATCAAACAATTACCCGGGAAATACCTCTAAATTCTTTTTATCAAACTGAGCATGGAGCGATACGCCCATACTGTCTATCCTTACCCTTGCCCTGTTACCGGACAGTTCAATCAGCAATCCATGATAATTCATCATCACGCCTTGCTTTACCCGCACTTTTGCATTTACCTCCAGCTTGTGCTGATCTTCTACCTGTACGTCGCCAAATTCGTTTAAAAATTTCCGGATGATGATGATTTCTTCATCTTTTATTACTGCGGGTTTACCCAGCCAGTAAACAAAATTAAGGACACCATTTACTTTTTTCAGATCCCATTTTATATTTTCAGCGACCCTCACAAATACGTACGACTTAAAAATAGGTTCCAACACCACCTTCTTCCTGTCGCTCCACTGCTTAATCACCTTGTTGAGCGGGCAATAATTCTCAATACCTTTTTCGTCTAATAATTTCGCTACTTTCTTTTCCCACCTTGGCTTGGTGTACACCGCATACCAATATAATTTATTTTCTGACATTGCATAGCTTCGCTTGCCCTCAGTCACATCTAAAATGCGCCTGAAGTATATGATAAAGTTAATTTATAGTGCCACCAGCAGCCAACTCAACAAAAGTGAGTGATCGGGGGAAATTGAATGCCGGGCGGGCTAATGACTACAACATGCCCATAACTATTTTGCCCGGTAACAAACTTTTACACAACCGGTAGTTATTCCCGTATATTCCTTTTAAATCTCCGCCAAAATCTTTTCAATCTCACAAAAGTATGTTTACTGTCATCGATGGCATAACCATATCCGTAGCCATATCCATAACCGTAGCCATATCCATAGCCGTATCCATACCCGGTATTAAAGCTGCCGAACGATATGCCCCTCTTTTTGAGGCCGTTAAAAACAAGGCACATTTTATTGAACTTCTTATTTACATTGAGCTCATTGATCATTCTTATAAATACTTTGGGGGTTTTATCATGCCTGATAACATACAGGGTAACATTGCAAAAATCTTTTAATAACTGGGCGTCCGTTACCGGGCCGATAGGTGCAGTGTCGATGATTACATAATCGAACTCCCGCTTAATTCTTTCAATCATGTCAATGAATGCGGTCTTACCTATTAATTCTGTAGGATTTGGCGGGATGGCGCCGGCAGAAATGATAAAAAGGTTGGGTATGGTTGTTTCTTTTATAATTTCCTCAAATGAAACTTTACCGGCTACAAAATTTGATATTCCGGGGTCTCTTTTTACATTCATTAATTTGCTCAACTTGGGCTTCCGCAGATCCATTTCCAACAGTGCTACTTTTTTGCCGGTGAGGCAAAAGCTGATGGCAAGATTGATAGCAATAAAACTTTTGCCCTCACTCGATACACTAGAGGTAACCAGCAATGTTTTATTCTCTTCATTTAACCCCATAAAAGACAGGTTGGTCCTCAGCGACCGGAACTGTTCTGCAATTACGGTTCGTTTGCCCTCTCCAATTACAATGGGTGATTTTGTATTGGCCTGGACAATTTCTCCTACGAATGGGATGGAGGTCTTTTCTTCAATATCACTCCTGAATAACACCTTGCTCTTAAATTGTTCTTTCAGCAATACCAAAAACACTGCTGATAACAGTCCCACAATTAAACCAGCGAGGTAGTAATCTTTAGGAACGGGCCTGATTGGTCCATAAGAACTCGGATCTTCCAATACCCTCAGATCAGAGGAAGTGGAAGCGGAGGAAATGGCTGTTTCTTCTCTTTTCTGTAACAGGTAAGAGTAAATATTATTTTTAACAGCCTGTTGCCTGCTTATTTCCAGCAAGCCCCTTTCTTTTTGAGGCACCAGTTTTAACAGGGTACTATTGACTTGCAGGTTATTGACAATATCCTTTTTAACAGTAAGCAGGGTGCTTTTAATATTTGCCAGGTTTTCGAGAATATCTGTCCTTAACCTGTTTACTTTTTCATTGATCAAAGTGGCGGCTTCACTCCTGTCGCCCACTGTAGCGAGCGTTTTTTCCTGTTCAAATTCTGCTTCATACAGGTTATTCAGCAAGCTGGCAAGAATAGGATCACTAACCATCGAGAGCGCAGGAACAGTACCAGTCTTTTTCCCTTTCCTGATTACATAATTCCGTATTTCAGATAACACGTCCAGTTGCAGGTCAATCTCTCCTTTCTTAAGGTCAAGTTCCTGTACTTTCCTGAAATAGATATCCCCCTGGGTTCCTAAATCATACAATGACTCCCTGCTTTTATAAGATTCAATATTCCGTTCTACGCTGTCTAATTGATTCATCACATAATTCAGGCGGTCATCAATGAAATTCAATGTCTTTCTTGCAATCTGGTTCTTATCATCAATACCTTCCGCATTATATACCGCAAAGAGTTTGGTAAGTATTGCCCGGGCCTTGTAGGGCTCAGGGCTTTCAATTTTAACATCCAGCACTGTAGAAGTGCTCGAAAGCGGGGTTGCCCTTAAGGACCCGATTATTTGGGCAGCAGCCACGTCGAGTGGTACCAGTTTTACAAAATAATTTTTGCCCTCCAGGTGCTTGTTATACCTTTCGTTGATGACCAGGCGGCAATTGACATTGCCTAATAACACCGTATTGCCAAAAGGGATATCCTGATTATTAATATTTACGTTCTTTTTGTTCCAATCAATTTTAAAAAAGTACGTCGCGAAATTGTAAATGCTGTCTTTGTCGAGTGCTATAAACCGGAGTGGCGAATTCAATCCATACAATTCTTCCACCTTTACTTTTCCCTGGTTGTAAACGGTGGCATACAGGTCAAGGGAATCAACCACCTCTTTCATAATTCCTGATGATTTTAACACCAGTATTTCATTATCCACAATTTTCTTTTCACTAAAAATATTCAGTGCATCCAGCACCTTCGAATCTCCACCACCCTTGTTTGGATCTTTGAGTAATACCTTGGCTGTGGCAACATAAATAGGTATTTGCGACTTTAAATAAACGTAAGCAACACTTAATGCAATGGGGATGGTTAGTGCAAAGAGCGGCCAGAACGGAAGGTATTTCTGCAGTATCTGCACAAATATATTGGTCTCGGTTTTTTCTTTAAAATATTCCTGCTCGTTCATAATTATTAAAAAAACTACTTTCTGATAAACACCTGGTAAATAAGAATAGCAATTGATATACCCTGGAATATCACAGATGAATATTGCTGATATAGTTCCCTGCGCTGCTGTTGCCTGATAATTTTTTCATTCTGGCTGATCACTACAATATCATTCGGCTGCAAATAATAATAAGGGGATGTGAAAACAGAATGGTCTTCCAGGTTAATATGCCTGAATTCTTTTGCATTTCCTTTTTCTCTTATCACCAGTACATTGTCTAACTGGGTTATCGGGGTAAGACTGCCACTCTGTGCCAGCACATCTATGATAGAAATATGGTCTTCGGTAAGCTGCAATATTTGTGGCTTACCAATTTCACCGATAATAGTAACATGGTGGTTCCCAAAGTTCATAGACACAATCGGGTCTCTTAAATAGGCTACCAGTTCTTTTTCCAGGAATACTTTAAGTTCCTTCCGGGTTAAACCGGCAGCTTTTAACTTGCCAAGTTTATGCAAAAAGATATTGCCGTCCCCGTCTACCAGGAACCCACTGTTGCCTGTTACCCCCGCATCTTTTACATTCATCGAATTGGGCTGCAGGTTGAAGATACCGTCTTCCTCCCTGTTAAGGCTCGAAATGGATATAGAAAGTACATCTCCCTTTTTTATTTTTAATTCAGAGGCATCCAGTTGCTGAAGTGTAATCGTGGTGTCCCTGGTAATTTGTTTAAAATAATTACCAGGTTTTGTAATGGTGCAGGACGAAAAGCACATCACGAAAAGGAAAATATAAATAGATGATTTAAAAAGGCGGCTTAAATCAAATGCCATATCTGTTTTAAATAAATTTGTCATTTGCTAAAGATGTGACCTAGGACTGGATTGATTAAAAATGAGAAATATGATATACCCAGGGAATCCTGTCAATAATTCAAATGAATTAATCCACCTGCGGCTGAATGAGATGAAAGATATAAGTTTTGCAGAACTTAAAACATACTATCGGGTTTAACCTATTCTGCAGCCTTCTACATGTTCTTGAAGTATAGACGTTATTCCATTTTTTCAGACAAATGAATGGCTTGATTTTTTTTCCTGCTGTCTTTTGCTTTTTTTATCCCATATCCTATCCCGGCTGCCACTAACAGGCTAACCCCACCATCTATTGGTGCATCAGGATCTTCTCCAGGATCCCCAATCTGTGCCATACTAATGCCTGGAATTAAGCTGAATACAACTAAAAAAATTCCTGAAATAACCAGTGTCCTGCAAAAACATTTCATCAAATAAATAATTTAAGGATTTAAGTAAGCCAATTAAACAAAATTAGGGATAGTTTTCCTAATTTTTGCCTTTATTATCTCAAATTTATAAAAGCACAATGTTGGTTTTCCGGAGTGCGACAGCGCAAAACATGCAAACAGAATAACATTCCGGTAGTCATGAAGGCAAGAAAACGCTTTGAAGCAGTCCACTCCCTGGCCAGCAGGCAGTTTTACGTTCGCTCTATGCCATTACCTGGTGTTCAACCTGCATAAACCTATTATCGAAAAACAGCAGGTAACTATCATTATTTATAAGATCAGATTGTTTTAGCTTTGCAAACAACAGAGGTACTTAATTTATTGAGTTACAGCTTTTAGAATGTAATCTGAATTCTGCGTTAACAAATTCATTAAACAATTTCCACTAATTATAACAGTTTGACCAGGTTTGATTAATGGTCAGTGTAATTATTTTCCGATGGTAGTTATTGTAGATTACGGTGTGGGGAATACCAGGGCTTTCGCCAATTCATACAAAACATTGGGTGTCCCTTTCATTTTAGCACAAAATACGGCAGCATTGGCAGTAGCCACCCAAATCATCCTGCCGGGAGTTGGTGCCTTTGACCATGCAATGGATAAGCTGAACAGTTCAGGCATGAGGCCGCTGCTGGACGAGATGGTGCTGGAGAAAAGGATCCCGGTGCTTGGTGTGTGTGTTGGAATGCAAATGCTGGCACAGCATAGTGAGGAAGGAAAGCTGCCCGGCCTTGGATGGATAGATGGAACCGTAAAGAAGTTTGACGTAAGTAAAATACAATCAACTACCCGCCTGCCGCACATGGGATGGAATGATGTACTGCCCGGGCAGCCGGTAAATTTGCTGTTTGATGGGCTGCTGGCAGACGCCAAATTTTACTTTTTGCACTCCTATTATTTTGTTTGTAACCGGGTAACCGATCGTATCGCAGTGGCAAATTATGGTGGTGATTTTACCTGTGCTGTCAATCATCAGCATATTTACGGTGTTCAGTTTCATCCCGAAAAGAGCCACCACTGCGGAATGAAGCTGCTGGAAAATTTTTCAAAAGTTAAATAATGTTACATCCCCGGATCATTCCCTGCTTACTTGTAAAAAACAAAGGATTGGTTAAAACAACCCGTTTTAAAAATCCCGTTTATGTTGGAGACCCAATTAACGCCGTAAGGATCTTTAACGACAAGCAGGCCGATGAGCTGTTAATTGTAGACATCGATGCCACGGTTGAAGGAAAAGAACCCGACTATCAAATGATTGAACATTGGGCGTCTGAATGCAGGATGCCACTGGGGTATGGCGGCGGAATAAAGACCACAGACCAGGCTATGCGGATATTTTCACTTGGTGTGGAAAAAGTGGCCGTAAGCGCTGCAGTAATTAATAACCCCGAAATAATTTCTGCTATTGCCAAACAGGCAGGAAGTCAGAGTATTGCGGTTGTAATAGATGTAAAAAAGAAGCTGTTCGGAGGCTATGAGGTTTGTACCCATAACGGCAAAACGTATACTGGTAAAAACCCCGTTGAGTTGGCAACACAGGCGGAGGATGCCGGGGCGGGGGAAATCATCATTAATTCGATCGATCATGATGGGATGATGAAAGGATATGACGTAAACCTGGTTGATATCATACGCCAGAAAATCAGTCTTCCCATCACCGTGCTGGGTGGCGCAGGAAGCCTGGAGGATATGGGCCTGCTGATAAAAAAATTTGGCATCATCGGTGCTGCCGCCGGCAGCCTTTTTGTGTTTAAAGGGGTACACAAGGCGGTACTGATCAATTATCCGGGTGAATTTGAAAAAGAACAGCTCTTCAGGGATAATCTTTCCGGGTAAATTAAGCTGAATGTTTCCCTACCTGCCAAATCACTGTCTTTTTCTACTCTTTGTACATTTGCGATATCCACTTCCCGGGAGCAGTTATTCATGAATTTTTCCAGGCTGCCCTTTATTCTGGTATTATTATTGGTTGACGGTAGAATGATATAACTTGCTTGTAATTTTTCAACCAAAAAAAATATTTTTATGAAAAAATTTTTTTCATTGCTGGCAATAGCGGCAATATCTTTTAATTCATTTACGGCGGCAGCACAGGCCAAAGATGATAAGAGTAAAAGGCCCAGCCCTCCTGCCGAAGCCACGGCCACACTCACGTCCGGTGGAGTTATTACCATTAACTACAACCAGCCGTCAGTAAAAGGTAGAACGATTGGGAAAGACCTGGAGCCAATGAAAGGAAAGGTTTGGCGTACCGGTGCCAATGAAGCCACTACATTTACAACCGACAAAGCAATTACCATCAACGGAGGAACCTTACCCGCCGGTAAATATGCCCTGTTTTCCATTGCAGATGACACGGAGTGGATTATTATTTTTAGTAAAACAGCGAATCAGTGGGGTGCTTATGATTACAATGAAAAGGATGATGCTTTAAGAGTGAAAGGTAAAGTGTCGAAGGCTGAGCCTTTTGCTGAGAAGTTGACCTTTGATGTAAACAAGGATGGCGTGGTGACCTTGCTGTGGGGCGACAAACAGGTGGCTTTTACCATTCAGTAATACCTCCAAATAAACGATTAAATTGGCTGCAAAAAGGATGCGATGACCAGCTTTCTTTTTGCAGCTTTGTATTATATGGTTACATTTAATTTCTATGGGTGAATTTTCGATGCAGGATGCGATTCAGCAATTTTTAAAGCAAAGCCGTTTAAAGAGCGGTATCCAGGCATTACAGATTGAAGATGTTTGGGAAAACATCATGGGCAAAACCATTGCCAAATACACTGATAAGATACAGATCATCAACCAGACTTTATTCATCAACACCCAGGTAGGACCATTAAAAAATGAATTGCTCTATCAAAAAGATAAAATTATAGAAAGGGTAAATGAAGCATTGGGAGATAAAGTGATCAGGGAAGTAGTAATTAAATAGCGATATCCCTCTACAACCTCACTCTTGGGTCCACCAAACCGTAAAGCATATCTGCAAGCAGGTTAATAAAAATAAAAATACAGGCGCTTATTAATACCGATCCCATCACCACTGGATAATCCAGTTTTTCAAGTGCATCCACTGTGATTTTGCCAATCCCTTTCCAGCCAAAAATATATTCTACAAAAAATGCCCCGGCCAGTAATTCAGCAAACCATCCTGTAATGGCTGTTATTACCGGGTTGAGTGCATTCCGCAATGCATGTTTCCAAATAATGGTACGCTTATTTAGTCCTTTTGCATAGCCGGTTCTAAAATAATCCTGGCTAAGCACATCCAGCATAGCACTCCTGGTGAGTTGTGTAATAATGGCCAGCGGCCTGATACCAAGCGTTATGGCGGGTAAGATTAGATTTTTCAAGGTTAGGTACTTTTCGCCGGTTACCTCATCCAGGTCAAACCAACTTCCGGTAAGGTTGAGCCCGGTATAAGGATGCAGCACCACACAAAAAAAATAAGCAATGATAATGGCCATAAAAAATGAAGGTGCAGATATACCTGCAATGCTTGAAAATACTGCGGAGCCATCTAACCAGGTGCCTTTATTTACTGCTGCCACCACCCCAAGTAAAATACCCACGGTAGCGGCAAAGATCATTGCGGCTATGGCTAACAGTAAGGTGCCGGGCAGGGCTTCCATCAGCACAGCCCCCACTCCTTTTTTTGTTTGATAGCTTGTTCTCAAATAAGGAATTTTAAGACCAACTTTTATTTCACCGCCAATAAATACACCCTTCAATTCTTTTCTTTCAATCGCTGCCTTTCGGTGAACACATAAGGGGGAAACATCATTGAGGTACAAAATGAATTGCTTCCATTTGGGCTGATCCAGGTACAGATCTTTGCGGATGTTATCGAACGTTTTCTTATCGCCTGTTTGTCCTACTATGAGTTTAGCAGGATCTCCAAAGCCCTGGAACATAATAAAAACCAGCACCACCACACCAAGCAGTACAAGTATGGAATAAAATATTTTGCTAATGAATGTTGTCAATTGTGAATGATGAATGGTGAAT
>Ga0105048_10001219_pt1 | contig 41646 bp, 40 predicted proteins | sample MAT05_FD_78382 | JGI IMG/M metagenome (GOLD analysis project Ga0105048, IMG submission 78382) | Freshwater microbial communities from Lake Fryxell liftoff mats and glacier meltwater in Antarctica - MAT-05 | ecosystem: Environmental > Aquatic > Freshwater > Ice > Liftoff microbial mat | place... | reverse complement strand
GCGAGCGCGAAAGCACGAGGAGTTCGCATAGTCAGTACGGAGCGAAAGGGGCGGGAGAACAGGGACGTGTGCATCGTCGTATAGTGTACGACTATCCGGCCCAACCTGCTGGCCTTCCGGCCATACGCCCTCTCTCGCTACGCCCCCGCGCCCGCGAGTCACGCCCGCGAGTCACGCCCGCGAGTCACGCCCGCGAGTCACGCCCGCGAGTCACGCGCGACCTTCGCCAGCCCGCTACGCCACCGCGGCGACCTCCTCGTCCACGTCCAGTGTGGGTGCCAGCAGTTTGTACAGCACCGGTGTGACCAACCGCGCGATCAGGGTGCTCGATACCAGACCACCGATAATCACCCAGGCCAGCGGTGAATAGAGTCCCGACCCCTGCAGGGCGAGCGGCAACAGGCCGCCGATCGCCGTCATCGTGGTCAGCACGATCGGCAGGAAGCGCACTTCACCGGCCTTTTGAATCGCATCATCTATGGAAAGGCCCTTTCGACGCAGCTGGTCGGTAAAGTCGACCAGCAGAATACTGGTTTTAATCTCGATCCCAACGAGCGCTACAAAGCCGATGATGGCCGTGAACGACAACGTGTAGCCGCTGAACAACAACGCGACCACACCGCCCACGATGCCCAATGGAATAACGGACGCTACCACCAGCGTGGTGCGGAAGTCACGGAACTCGAGCACGAGAATGGCCAGAATGGCAAAGACCGCTACGATAACGGCGCCGCCCACGCCGCCAAAGCTCTCCTGCCGACTTTCGATCTCACCAGCTGGTCGCAGCACATAGCCGGCCGGCAAACTGATGGTGTCGAGTTGCGCCAGAATCACTTTCGTCACGTCGTCGGTGTTGTACCCCGACTTCACGTACGACGTGATGGTGACCGCCCGCTGCCGATCCATGTGGTTGATGACGTTGGTCGTGGCCGCAAACTCCGTGTGCGCGATCTGCATCAGGGGCACCATCGCACCACTCACGCTACTGACGTTGATCCGCTCGAGCGCTTCCGGTGACGGTCTGCCATTGTGCGCGATGCGTACCACCAGCGGATACTCGTCACCGTTGCTGGCGCGAATCGTTCCCGCTTGCAGTCCAGCGATCCCCAACCGCAACGTGCGCTCCACTTCGGCGCCAGGCACGCCGAGCAGTCCGGCCTTTTGCTTGTCGACGTACACGCGCAAGTCCGAACGACGCAAGCGCACGGGATTGTTGACGTATTGCGTGCCCTCGGTCTCGACAAGCACGCGTTCGAACTGCCGCGCAAGACGCTGCAGCGTATCAAGATCAGGGCCTTCGATCCGCATGGCGATCGGGGCATCAATCGGCGGGCCATTCTCGAACTCCTTCACCTCGATGCGCGCGCCCGGATAGTTGGCCAGCGTGGCGCGCAGCGAGTCGAGCGCCCGCGGCGTGCCGTCGTTGTCGTACTTGTCGATCAGCACCAGGAGCTGTCCACGATTCGGCGCCTCGGCGCGCTGAAACACGTTGTAGTACACCGCGGGATTGTCTTTGCCGATGTTCGCGAAGATGCTCTTCGTGCCCGCCATCGCACCGATCACCCGCTCAGCGTAGCGCACCGCACGATCCGTTTCGGCGAGCGAGGTGCCCTCAGGTGTTTCGATCTCCACGTGATACTGCGGTGTGCCGGCCTTGGGAAACAACGAGAAGCCGACTACAGGAACGAGGGCGATCGCGCCCACGACGGTCAGGGCGGATAGGAGCAGCGTGCGGCGCGGCGCGCCCAGTGCGAGATGCAGCAACGGCGCGTAGGTGCGACGAATACCGTTATCCAGCCACTGGAGAAACCGATTACCCTCTGCCGCTTCGTGTTGTGGCATCAGACGGCTGGCCATCCATGGGATGATGGTGAGTGAGACCAATAATGAAGCCAGCACCGCGTACACCACGGCAATCGGCAGGGAGCGGATGTACTTGCCCGAGAGGCCAGGCAAGAAGAGCAGCGGCAGAAACGCGAAGATCAGTGTGGCGGTCGCGCCGAGCACCGCGACGCTGATTTGACGGGTGCCTTCGATGGCCGCTTGCGTCCGCGACATGCCACTGCGCAGAAAGCGACTGATGTTTTCTACCACGACAATCGAGTCGTCGACCAACAAGCCAAGCGCGATCACGAACCCCACGATCGACAGTTGGTTGAGACTGAAACCGCTCGCGTTCAACAGCACTACGGCCAGCGCCAGCGACAAGGGGATCGAGACCATCACGATCACCGAGGCGCGGAAGCCCAGCGGCAGCAGGGTGATCAGTACCAGCGCGATCGCGATGGCGAAGTCCTTGCCCAATTGGGAAAGCCGCGCTTCCACGTTGCGCGACTGATCAAAACCGCGGGCCAGTGTGACACCGGCCCGCAGCGTCTTGTCGAATGCATCGAGCTCCAGCCAGACCGCATCGCGCACCGTGGTGATGTTGCGCCCGCCTTGCACGGCGACGGTGACGAACATGGCGCGCTGCCCATTGTAACGCCCGATATGTACAGCATCGCCATCGGCCCAGCGCACAGAGCCTACGTCAGACAGTCGAATGATCGAGCCGTTGGCACCACCGATCACCGTGTGCAATACGTCGTCGGCGTCACGATAGCGCCCGGGAGTGGCCACGTTGTAACGACGCGTGCCTACATCCACCGATCCACCGGGAATCTGCAGATTGTCGCTGCCCAGTGCGCTCAATACCGCAGATGATGTCAGGTTGAGCGTGGCCAACCGACCAAGGTCGAGCGTGACCTGCATTTCGCGCGGCGGCACGGCCCATCGCTTCACGTTCTTCACGCCATCGACGCGTGTGATACCATCCTCAAGTCGCTGCGCGATGTCGTCGAGTTCGGCGTATGGAGTGACGGGGGCGACCAGCGCCAGCTGCAGCACCGCGAGATCAGAGTTCTCGTTACGCTGCACATCGAGACGCAACAGGGACGCCGGCAACTCCGGACGCACCGCATTGATTTCGCGTACCACTTGATCGTACTTCCGCTCGGCGTCGACATCGGATTCGAATTCCACGGTCACCACGCTCAGCCCGTTGGAGCTGGTCGATTTCAGCTCCTTCACGTCAGTCAGTGCATTCAGCCGCTTTTCGATGGGCTCGGTGACGAGTTGCTCCATGTCCTCCGGCGAGGCGCCCGGATATACCGCGACCGACGTATAGATCGGCACTGGAAACGCGGGGTCTTCGGCCCGCGGAATAGCCAGCCACGACGAGTACCCGAGTGCAGAAAACATCAGGAACATCAAAACGGTGAATTGCCACCGCCGCACGGCGAAGGCCACCAATCCATTCAGGAAGTTCACGGGGCCGCCTTCCCGTTGGCGGGTTCGCTCACGATCCGTACTCGCGTGCCGGCCGTGAGATATGGTGCGCCGCGTGTGATCACGCGCGTCGTATTCTGCAGGCCAAGCACAGCCGCGTGATCGCCGACCAGCTGCGTGATACGCACGCGATGTGCCTCGGCCGTATACGGGGCGCTCACGGATACGGTGAAGACGGTGGCAGAATCGGCGTCGGCTTCGATCAGTGCATCGACAGGGATGAGCGTGCCAACGGTGGTGGTGCGCGTCGTGATCGTCACGCGACCTACCAGCCCCGACGGCAGTGACGTGAGAGACGGCGCGTTCTCCTCGGCCGGTGTACGGCTGCGGCTTGACGCTTCACGAAGCTGGATCTCTACGGCATAGGTCCCTGTTCGTGCATCTGCCGATTGCCCGAGCAGCGTGACGACGCCGGGAAAGGTGACGCCACGCGCCGCGTCGAAGGTCACGGTTGCGGCATCGCCCACTCGTACGCGAAGCGCGTCGCGGTCGGGCACGCCTACGCGAAGCACGCGACCGCGGGCACTCCCGCCAAGCGTGAACACGGGCGTGCCCGCACCGATGGTGGTGCCGGCGGTCACGAGTCGTTGCTCAACGATGCCGGCCTGCGGCGCCACGATCGTCGCGTATTCGCGATTCACGCGCGCGGTCGCCAAGTCGGCGCGCGACGCGTCAAGCGCCGAATTGGCGTCTTGCGATTGCGCGAGCGTGGCCACGCTATCCGTCACCAGTCGCGCTACGCGTGCCGCGTCGCGCTCCGCTTTCTCGACACCCACGCGTGCTTTGTCCACCATGGCGTCGATCTCGCGCAGGTCGAGTGCAGCAAGCAGTTGTCCGCGACGCACTGCGGTGCCCTGATCAACCAGCACGCGCGCCACCACGCCGCCGATCTTGAAGCTGAGTGGGATTTGATCGCGTGGTCCGTAGCTGCCGGTAGCAACCACCTGCTGTGCAATGGCATTGCCGCTGACGTCGGCGACGGTGACGGGGATGGCGTCGGCACCGGTGGCGGTAACCTGTGCAGAGTCTGTCGTGGCTGGTGTGCTTGTAGCGTCGGCCTTGGCTTTCGCCTTGCACGCCGTGAGCGACAGCGCGCTCACCATGAGCAGCGCGAGAGTGATCTGGGTTCGCATTCGTCGGGTGCTCGTGAGTTATTCGGGAAGCTGGCGCAAGGCGGCGGCTCGTTCGAGCTCGACGACGCGGGTGGCGAAGGAAAAGCGGGTCAGGATCTGGTTGATCGCGGACGAGGTGAACGACGAGCGCGCGGCAATGAATTCGATGGGTGCGGCAAGGCCTTCGGCGAATCGCCGTTGGACCAGCGCGAAGGCCCGCTCTGCGGCAACGAAGCGATCATTTGCGCTGGCCAGTGCGCTGCGTGCGGTGTTGACGCCGTCAAAGGCGTTCTCGACTTGCATGGCGATCGCGCGGGCGGCTTCGCGCTGACGTAACTGTGCTTCGCTGCGCAGGGCCAGCGCTTGTTGTTGTCTGGCGCGCGTCTGTCCGCCATTGAACAGATTCCAGGAGAACACCAGATTGGCGAGCGCCACATCGGTATTCTTGCTCACGCGATAGTCATTGCCCTGGATGCCGTAGCTGGTGGAGAAGCCCAGGGACGGCAGGTAACCCGAGGTGGCCAATTGCTTTTGCGCGTCGGCGAGGCGAATCCCGCTGCCCGCCTGTGCCAATTCTTCGCGATGTGATGCGGCGTGTGCGAGCAACGCTGACAGGGACAGCGAGTCGACGGCCAGCAGAGTACTGTCGTCGGCCAACGTAATGGGGGTGTTCGCGTCTTTGTCGCGCAACAGGTTGAAGGCGCGTCGCGTCGCATCACGCTGTCGTCGAGTGTCGTCGAGCTGCTGTTGCACCTCACTCCGTTCGGCGCGCACCCGCAAGAGGGCGTCCGGTGTGGCCTGCCCGGCGGCGATGAGACGCGTGCTCACGCGTACGTTTTCGTCCAACAGGGGCAGTGTGGCGTCGAGCGTGGCGACGGCGCGATCGAGGCTGGCGTAGCCCAGCCAGGCCAGTTGCACGTCGGCGGCCAGCTGCCGCATGACGGTCCGCGTGCCGGCGCCGACCAGGTCACGTTGCGCCCGCGCGGCGGCGTTGGCCGCGCGCAGGGCGCCGTTGAAGATCGGCATGGTGAGTTCAAACCTCGATTCCTGTTTGAAGGGCAACGTGGTGTTGACGTTCGTGGGGAATCGCGACTGGCCAATCAGCTGGTTGAGCGCGTCGTAGGCCGGGTTGATGAAGTCGCCGATGTTGACCACGCCGCTGACTTCGGAGTAGCGGGCGTTGATGCCGACCGACGGGCGGTAGCCGGCGCGCACCTCGCGGACGGCGGCATTGGAGCGGGCGAACTGGGCCTGCTGTTGGGCCAGCGCGAGGTTGGCGCGGAGGGCTTCGGAGACGTAACCGTCGAGTAATGTGCGTGCGGTGGGCGGGGCGCTTTGGGCGCCCAAGCCGAGCGGGAGGCCCGCTGCGCACATTGAGAGGGCCACTGAAAGACGCCGACGCAGTAACGACGATTTTCTGAGAAACATAAGTCCAGATAGTAACGGTGTTAAGTTAACGATCCAAATGAAGGACGCCGAGGCGTCCGGTGCGGATCAGGTTCGCGTGATGCAAGTACTGCGAATCAGGATGGCGAGTTTCGAAGCGTGCCGCGGATCATCACGTCGACCAGCGAGCGGATCGTTTCGCGCGGCGGGCTCCACTGAATGTGTGGGTCGTCGCCGTGATTCATCCAAAGGGACACCACGCCATGAATGGCGCCCCACGTCATCTGCGCCAACTCGTTCGGATCGGAGAGCTCCGGTCGATAGACGCCCGACGAGATCCCTTCCGAGATCGTCTGAAGGAGGAAGGCATAGGCATCCTCGTCTGGCGGTCTAACTCTGTTTCCATCGCTGTCTACCATGTCATGGCGCATTGGTGTCATGAACATGAATCGATACTGGCTCTTGTTTGCGAGCGCGAAATCAGCATACGCAAGCCCCATCCGCCGCAATCGTTCAACAGGATCTTCGATACGGCCGATCTTGTGTAGCGACTGGCCGAGAAAGCGGAAGTCGGCCATGCACAGCTCGACGAGGAGCGTGTCTTTGTCTTTAAAGTGGTGGTAGATCGCCGTCGGGGTATACCCAATCCGCTCGGCGATCGCCCGCATGGTCGTGGCATCGACGCCTTCGGTCACGAACAGCTCCCGCGCCGCGTCCAGGATCGCCTGGCGCGTTTCAGCCTTCTGGCGTTCTCGGCGAGCGAGGGAGGCGGTGCGGATAGCGGTGGTGTTCATCACGAGAATATCGCGGCATTCACCTAACGCTGTCAAGTGAATGTGCAAATCGAGGTCCGTCCGCGCTTTCGTCTACGTCGTTTCGACTATACTCCCGCCGAGGACGCGACATCCGCGACGGTTGTTCCCCGAAGAAAGGCATCCCTCGCTTGTGCGAGTTCCCTCCATTGGTAATGCGCCCCGCACGGCTTGGAGTCCGAGCACCGCGCCTGACCGAGCAAACAGACATTGGCTTGCGCGATGGGTTCGAACGGTGCGATCACCTCGAACAGTCGGATCTTCCCCGGCGGTCGCGCCAGGCGGAAGCCGCCGGTGCGCCCTCTCGTAGACTCCAGCAACCCTGCTCGCGTGAGCTGGTTCAGGATCTTCGAACGATAGTTCGCAGGGACGCGCACCTTCCCCTGCATCGACACGGCGGGCACGAGGACTTCCGACGGCTGCTGCGCCAGGAAGGTCATGATGCGAAGTGCGTATTCTGAGGTCTGAGACAGCACGGGGTGCGAGTGAGGAGAAATACGTGATAGCCACATCGAGTCTACACCGCCCCCGGCGGGACACGGAAGAGGGTATTCGCGACCGTCGTGCGGATGGATACTGTGGATGGATTCTGTGGTTTGCCGTTAGAAGTCTCGCCGATCAAAGGCGCGGGCGCTGAGCCACCAGGGTACGGCCACCCAGACGCACAGGGCCAGCGCGGCGAGCGCGACGCCAGAGGTGGTGCCAAACGCTGCTCGGAAGAGCGCCCCGGTGTATCCCATGAGCGCCGCGGCGTCGAGTCGAATCAACAGGATGGTGCGAGCGAGATCGATTGGATTGAGCAGCATCGCCGCCAGCATGCCGCGTTCAATCGGCCAGTCCCGGAAGGCGCTGGCGAGGGCAAGCACAAGCCCGTCGTACAACACGGCAACGCCGAGCCAGCCCATGATCGCCACCCCGAGCCCACGCGCTCGATCTCGGATGCTGATCGTGACCAAAAAGGCGAGCGACGTGAAGACGCACACAAGCATCACGCTCACCACGACCAGCATGGCCAGCGTAGGCACTGTCGTCGCGTCCAGCGCCCGCTCGAAGAGGAACGGAAGTGTCAGACCCAGCGCAGTCGCCGTCGCCAACGGAACGGTCAGCCCGCAGTACAGTCCGATGAAGAGCGAACGTCGTGGGATGGGCTGCGCGAGGAGGAGTTCGGTGAACTCGCTCGCGCCGTAGAGCGAGGCCGCGCCAAGGATCAAGGCGATCAGTGGAATCAGCAACAGCACCACGTTCAGGAGGGAGACAAGCACAGACGGCCCACTCCCCGCCAGTCGCAGCATCAGGTCGCCCGCCACAATCAGTCCGACGGCATACGCAATCACCCAGCGCTTGCGCAACACATCGCGCGACTGATGGACGGCGATGATCCACGACAACTCGAGGCGCCCAACTGGTCCGGTCGCGATTGCCGTCATTGGTGAAGCCCTCGCTGCAGTCGAACACGAGGGACCGCAACCGCCTGTAACGTGGCCGCAGGAATGCTCGCGGAGGGAGCCTGCATCAGCGTCACCAGGGCCTCGTCCAGCGATGCTGCCTCGGTTTCGCGCAGCAGCTCACCGATGGGGCCAGCGAACGGGATGACCCCGTCCATCAGGAAAGCGATATCATCTGCCAACACCGACAACTCGGCCACAACGTGCGTCGTCAACAGGATGGTCGCCCCCGCGTCCCGCGCCGCCACAATCGCGGACTTGAATACCGATGCCGCCAGCGGGTCGAGTCCCGCCGTTGGCTCATCAAGAATGAGAAGTGATGGACGATAGCGAAACGCGATCACGGCCGAGAGCTTCTGTCGGGTGCCACCGGAGAGCGTACGAACGGGCTTGTGGAGCTGCTCTGCAATCTGGAAGCGTTCGAGCAGGGTGCTGTCCGGCACCACGTCCGGCCGAAGCGCATCAAGCATGGCCAGCACTTCGTGTCCCGTGAGGTTGTCGGGGAAACTGGGCTGTTGTGGCATGTAGCCGAGTGATGCGCGTGAGGCCGGCAGTCGTACATCGCGCCCGTCGGCGAGTGTGATGGTTCCGCCAGTTGGACGAACAAGACCGAGAATGCAGCGAATGAGCGTGCTCTTTCCCGCAGCGTTGGGGCCCACGATCGCCGTGACCCGGCCGGCGGTGAGCACGAGATTGACCCCTCGCAGCACAGGGAGCGCACCAAAGCTTTTCACGACCTCTTTCAGCTGGATCATGAGTTCGCCCGCATGGCAGGGGCCGTATCGATGACCGTTGCGGGTACGAGCACCGGCAACACCCGCTCCGCGAGATCCAGCAGCTCCAGCAAGAACGACCGCAGCAGCACCAGCGTTGGCGGGTTGGACTCCACGATGAGTGCGAAGAGGCGCACGGGATGATGCGGCACGTCGCCAACGCCGTCGTGATTGAGGTCGTATCCGCGATACGAATCCCAGTGATTCCCGAAGAGCTTGGTCGAGTTGCGCTCACCGGACGCGACGACATCAAACGCATTCGCGATGAAGTCGTTCCGGGCGATGGTGTTGTTATCGGCGTTCGTCATGAGACGAATGGCCCAGCCGTTGCGTTCGAAACGATTGCCGAGCATCTGGTTGCGATTCGCGTCTTCCAGATGCAGCGCGACCGAGTTGCCTCGGAACGTATTGCCTTCGATACGTGAGTCGGAGATGGCCTTGAGGAGTAATCCGTAGGACGCGCTGCCGCGCGCGTCGGCGAACAGGTTGTCTCGCATTTCTATGTGATTCGTGTACATCACCGCGATACCCGCGGCGTTGCCGACGAACTGGTTATGGAGGTAGCGACAGCTGTCGGAGAACATGAAGTGCAGGCCATATCTCCCGTTCTTCCGGCTGACGTTGTCGCGTACCACGCCACCGTGCGTGAATTCGAAGTAGATGCCGTCACGATGCCGTTCAATGGTATTGCCCGTCAGATGCACATCGCGCGCGTACCACAGGTGGATGCCGTTTCCTGCCTCCATCTCGCCAGCGGCAGTTCCGGAAATCACATTGTCGCGCACCTCGCATCGGGTCACGCGTGCCAGGTAGATCCCAAAGAACGCGTGTTCAATGCGATTGGCGATGACGCGGCAATCGTGTGTGTCGACGAATCGTATCGCTGCGCGATCGTCTATGCCGCTGAAGCCGGTGCGTCGGAGGGTGAGCTCCTGAATGGTGACGTTCGGCGCGTACACGATGAGCAGTGCGTGTAGCCCCTCTCCGTCGAGGACCACACCGGGTTCGCCACGAATGGTCACGGACTGGCGCACCTGGATAGTTGGTTCGCGATAGAGGCCGCGATGCAGCAGCACGGTGTCGGCGAACTGCGCCCGCGCAAGCGCCGCAGCGATTGGCGCGCCGACGCCCGGATACACGTTGATCGTGTGGGCTCGGGACGTTGCCGGTGTGAGGACACTGGCCGTGAGTAGTGCTGCTGCGACGAGCCGTCGACGGGCGGTCGTTTGCCTAGGGCGCATGGGGCGCGCCGTCGAGGTGCGTTGGACCGGTGGGTGTCGCGCCTCGTGCGCTCTGCACCAGTGCCTGCCAGTCTGTGATCTGGCCTCCGTATCGTGTGCGCGCGTCGGTACTATCGGTCGCGTTGTGCAGGGCGAGTAACGATCGCCCCATTGGTGACGCACGCGACGCGCCGGCCACGAACATCGCGTCAGAGGCTCGGATCCACGCACCAGGGCGCTCGAAATCGCCAACCCACACCGAGCGAAGTCGTGTCGAGTCCGCGCTGGCGACGAACGAGGCGGCGCATTCGATCGCGTCGAACGTCTGAATCTTCCCGGTACGCATGATGACCTGCGCACCGAAACGCGGATCCGTAATCATCATACGGCACTGCGCGCATTCATCGCTGCCCAATGCTAAGGCGCGCGGAGAGGGCTCGGCGCAAGACGTTATCAACAGGAATGCGGCGGTCGCGATCGCGGAGAGTGCGGTGGATGACCGCGGCGGCTGTTCGGTGCGCCGCCGCGGACGGAAGAGCACGTAGGCAAGGATGGCACCGATGAGCGTGCCGGCGAAAATCAGCATCCATCCAGCCACGTCGGGATACGAGTGGGCGACGAAGTTCAGGATGGGTTTCGAGCCGAACAGCGGTGGCTGATAGGACAACCCTGGAATCCGAATCGCGGCATCGGGATTGAGATTGTGCCCATAGTTGTACTCCCATTTCCAGAAGTCGTAGACGCCAGCGGAAAAGGTGGCGAGCACAAGGCTCGCCCAGCCGACATAGACCGCGCGCGAGCCCCGCCACGCCACCAAGAGGCCAGTGAGCACGATCGCCGCAGCGATCCATGGCATGAATCGTAATTCCGGAATGGCTTCCGGTTCGATACGCGCCATGCCGATGTAGTGATTGAGGCCGTTGATATTGTCGAGATCATGCTCCTTGACGCCCGTGACACCGTTCACGTGGATTTGCATACCAATGCCTTCGGGGTATTGCGGCGCCTCCAGCGTCACCCGCCAGAGCGGAAAGGCGAACACACCGAGGACTGCCAGAGCAGATACAGCGATCAACCATCGTGTCACGCGGGGCATCGACAAACCTCACAGAGGTGAACATGCACCAGCGACGGACGCGGTGGCGACCGTCGCTGGTATGTGGACAGCTACGGCTTCGCCCTGGCGGCGGCGATCTCCGCCTCAACGTTCTGACCGACTCGCCCAGCGTTGGCTTTCAGCGGGACCGGAGAACCAGCTGCGGACACGCGCACGTATCCCTGCATCTCCTGGTGCAGCGCCGAGCAGAAGTCGGTGCAGTAGAACGGGTATACGCCGATGCGCGTCGGCACCCACTTCAGCGTTCGCGTTTCACCAGGCATCACCAGCAGCTCGGAGTTATTGGCGCCAGTGATGGCAAAGCCATGCGGCATATCCCAATCCTGCTCGATGTTCGTCAGGTGGAAGTACACCGTATCGCCAAGCTGTACGCCTTCTATGTTGTCAGGGGAGAAGTGGCTCCGCAGCGCGGCCATGCGCACGTGCACCTGACGCCCACTGCGACTGATCCCCCCTTCGCGTTCCGTGCGTGCAACCTGCGGGTGACGATTCTCCTTCAGCGAATAGAACCGCAGTTGTTTGTCGCGAATCACGCTGGCCGCTATGGCGTTGGCATAGTGGGGCTCGCCAATGGTGGGAAAGTCCAGGAGCAGCTTCATTTTGTCACCTTCGATGCTGTACAACTGCGCCGTTTGCGAGAGCTCCGGGCCTGTCGGGAGATAGCGGTCTTTGGAGATTTTGTTCATGGCCACCACGTATTTTCCTGCGGGCTTGGTCGTTGCACCACCAGGAATCATGAGATGGCCAACCGAATAGAAGGTTGGTGCGCGATCTACCACTTCCCATGTACCCAGTTTCCACTTGACAATCTCTGAAGACAGGAACATCGACGTATACGCATAGCCCTTGCCGTCGAACTCGGTATGCAGCGGGCCAAGGCCTGGGTTCTTCACCTCGCCGGCCAGCACGCTGGCATAGCGTAGCACCGGAATGCCTTCCACCTCGCCTTCAAAGTCCTTCTTCTCGATGGCGGCCATCATCTTCGTGAAGCTGTGAACCGGAATGACCGTGGCCAGCTTACCGCCCGCGACGATGTACTCGCCCGTTGGATCGACGTCTGCACCATGTGGGGATTTTGGTGTCGGCAGGAAGTACATGACTCCCGGACATGCGGCCGTCTCCAACGTCGTCACACCAGTTTCCTTGATCACCTTTGCCGTGCGCGTGAATTCGTCCATCACGTTGTGCAGATACTCCGTCGCCATCTGCTGGCCTTTTCCGGCCGCGACACAGCGCTCGGCGACCTTCCAGTTCACCGCGGCGATGAAGTCCTTATCATTGCGCGAGGCGTTGGCTTCGAGAAGGCTATTGGCCTGTTCCGAGTTGTACGACGTAAAGAACATCCACCCATCTGACGGTCCCTTCCCGGCGCGGGCGAGGTCGTAGTTGAACCCCGGCACGAGCAGTTGAAAGGCGATGCGCATCTTGCCCGGCTCGTTCGCTTTGATGAAGCTGATGGAGCCGCGAAAACCCTTTTTGTAGTCCGAGATCGGCATGTCGCGATTCGGAATCGGCACGCTGAAGCGCGTCGTGGCGACCGCGTACTCAGTATTCTGTGTAATGAATGGCGACGCGTGATTGCCGGCGGAGTTAGGGATCTCAATGATCTCGTCCGTCTCCATCCGGGTCAGGTCGATGCGTGCCACGCGCGGGGTGTTGTTCGCGTTGACGAAAAGCCAGCGCCCGTCATCCTCGCCTTTGGTTTGCGACAACGCCGTGTGGTGCAGATCATCCCAAGGCACAAAACCGTATGAGGTTTCGAGCATCGGCTTCGTTTCTTCGCTGTACCCCCAGCCATTCTCTGCGTGCTGGCTGAAGACGGGAATTACCTTCAGCAGGCGACCAGAGGGGAGGCCATACACCGGGACCTGTCCACTGAAGCCGCCCGACATGAACGCGTAGAACTCATCGTACTTGCCCGGAGCGACGTACACCGCTTGGGCCGCATCTCCGCCAACGAGCGTCGTGTTGGCCTGTTTCGCGCCTTTGGGTGCGCAGGCATACGCCAGAACGATTGCCGCTCCCAGGGCGGCGGCGACAAGTCCGACCTTTCTCTGGGTAAGTATCCGTGACATTCCGTGCTCCGTGTTCGATGTGAGGAGAGCGTGGGTTCGGTTCCGTGCACGCTCGTCTTCATAGCTACCGGGGCCGTGCCGGCGCGGGAGTCGGATGATGCCTGAGTTCTTGTAAGGGAATATCTGACATTCACATCTGCATATGCGAATTAAGGTTCACGGTATCCAGCGCACGTGTTCTTGTCTGCCGCTGGAGTGCCTCATTCGCCTCAATCCACCGAACCGTCCACGGTCAACCCACCTATGACATACCCGCTTCGCCGCACCCCCTCGCCGACGCTCGTGGCCGGCGCGTTCTTCCTGCTCACAAGCTGCACGGGCGACTCCAAGCCGGCCGCAACGGCCGACAGCGCCGCGCCGGTCGCGGCCGCACTGGAATCCGCCGCAGACAGGGGAAAGACCACCTACGGACAGATTTGTGCGAGCTGTCATTTCGCCACCGGCGTGGGCCAAGAGGGCACCTACCCACCGCTTAAAAATTCACCTTGGCTGAATGGCGACCCCAGCGTCCCGATTTCCATCGTCATTTCCGGATTACAAGGCGAGATCATGGTCGAGGGCAAGAGCTATAACGGTGCCATGCAACCGTGGGGGATGTTGAGCGATGAAGACGTGGCCAACGTCCTCACATACGCACGCTCGCAGTGGGGCAACACCGGTGGCCCCGTCACCCCCGAACAAGTGAAAATCGTTCGGGAGAAAATCGGAAACCGTGGCACGTGGACGGCGGAGGAGCTCAAGAAGACGTACCCGGGGGCAGGCGGATGAGAGCTCGGGTTGCCTAGCGCGGCAACCGTTGCTCGAGATCCGCCGCGATGTACGCCATCACCGCCATGACCGCCACGCACCGCTGCACCTCGGCTGGATTCAACTTGTCCGGCGTGTCGGCGTCGGTGTGGTGAAACCAGAAATAGCGGCTGCCGTCCACGTTGAGCCCCATGCCCGGAACACCGGTCGCCATGATCGGCGCGATGTCCGCGCCGCCACCTGACGCCTCGATTTTGCTTGCCCCGATCGGCGACAACAACCCGCCGATGGCCTCGATCATCGTACGCGCCTCCTTCGATCCGGTAAAGCCAAACCCCAGCGGAGCGAACACGCCACCATCAGACTCGATCGCCAACTGATGGATCTCGTTCCTGTGCGCATCGCGATACGCCGCGCCGCCGCGCCCGCCGTTCTCCTCGTTGGTCCACCCCACGGCGCGAATGGTGCGGCGTGGCGTGAGCCCCAAGCGCTTGAGCAGTCGAATCGCTTCCCACGCCACGACCACGCCGCCGGCATCGTCCATCGATCCCTGGCCCACGTCCCACGAATCGATGTGGCCACCCATCACGACAATCTCCTCAGGTATCTCGCGTCCGCGCAGTTCGCCCATCACGTTGTGGCTCTGGGCGTCGGGCAACATTTTCGCGCTCATCCTGAGTGTTACGGTGACCTTCTCTCCGCGGGTGATCATGCGACGGATCATCATCGCATCTTCCATCGTCACGCTGGCGTGCGGAATCTTTTTCACGGTCGAGTCGTAGCTCATGTTGCCCGTGTGCGGCGTGCGCATGCTGTACGGCCCCGCGCTGCGGGCCAGCGACGCAACGGCACCGGCCTTGGCGGCGGCAATGGCGCCGAGCCGACGGAAGGATCCGTTGAATCCGTAGTCGCGCCATTCGGCGTCGTACAACACGATCTTCCCCTTGGCTTCGCTGGCGCGCTGCGTGAGCTCTTCAAAGCTGGCCACCACCATGACCTCGGCCGTGATGCCAGCGGGCGGTGTGGCGATGCTTCCGCCCAAGCCGAGCATGGGGAGCAACTGTCGTCGGGGCGAGACGAGTTGGAGTGATTCTGCGCCGCGCACCCAATGCGGCACCATCACGCGTTCGCGCCGCACGTTGTCGAGGCCGTCCGTGGTCATCGTGGTCGCCGTCCACGAGATGGCCTGCTCCAATGCGGCGGACCCTGAGAGCCGATGTCCGAAGCGATCCGAGAGTTCGGCGATGCGATTCCAGGCGCCAGCGGAGTCGGCTTGCGCCGCCGCGATGATGCGATTGGCGATTGCTGTGTACTTGGCAGGAATAGCATCGGGTGTCTGCGCGCCGATCGGGGCGACAGTGACCGCGAGTGATATCGCCGCGATGAGGGTCGAACGAGTCATGGGATACATCCGAACGTGAGGGAGGACACAGAACGCGTGCGGTAATCTCGGCATAGATCGTCGGCGCGTCCATTGCACGTTCTTGCGCGGGGGCGGGACGATCACCGTTGTGGCGCCACAACTGGGTAGCGTCTGGGATGTGAGCACGCTGCGTGTGGCGGGCGGTACGGACGCACCCACGGGGTTCATCAGTCACGCTTCGCCAACCGCCCGACGACAACAACTTCAATGCGCTCCATGGCGTGGTGTCTCGCTTGTTCGCCGTCGGGGCTGGTAGTGCGGTGATGGTCACACGATAGACCGCATCCTCCGCGTTCGACTACGGCAATCCGAAGGCCATCAGCGTTGCCTGCGCGCCGGCGCCTGTAGCGATCACGACGTACTGTCGTCCGTTACGCGCGCGGTACGTCATCGGATTTGCATACGCGATCTGACCCAGATCGTGTTCCCAGAGCGTTACGCCGGTTGTGGCGTCAATCGCATAGAGCACACGTCCGCCGCCGGTAATGAACACCAGTCCACCCTTGGTCACCATCGCACCGGGCGAGCCGGCCACGCCAAGCTTGTCCGGCAATGATACGCCGGACAACGCTGGATGTTGTCGATAGGCAGGCGTGTCGCCCAAGGGGATCTGCCAGCGATGTTCGCCGGTGTTGAGATCAATCGCGGTGAGGTTGCCGTAGGGCGGCTTGTTGATGGGCAACGTGCGCCCGCGGCTCGCCGTGCCTTCGGGGCCATCACGAAGCGTGACACCAAGCGTGGAGTTCGCCAGATCGACCATGTAGGGCCCGTCGACGGTGTCGCTTGCTGTCGTGCGTGCACGGAGTCCGAAGAGTGCTGGTGAATTCGTGCCTTTCACATAGAGCCATCCCGTTTCCGGATCGATTGCTGCGCCGCCCCATCCTGAACCGCCGATCGCCCCCGGATTGACGACGGTGCCATTGAGCGACGGTGGCGTATACAGCGGGCCGATGGTGTACTTCGACAGTTCTTCCAGCGCAGCTGCTTTGAGTGCGGGCGTGAAGTCGATCACATCGTCTGTCGTGAAGCCTTGGCGCGTGAACGGTGCCGGCTTGGCTGGAAATGGTTGTGTTGGCCAGGCCGCTTCACCGACAATAGTGCTTGGGGGTACCGCGCGTTCTTCGATGGGCCACAATGGCTTTCCGGTGACCCGGTCAAAGACGAATAAGAAACCCTGTTTCGTGGGCACCGTGACGGCATCGATACGCTTTCCGTTGTGCGTGACGGTGACGAGGTTCGGTGGGGCGGGCAGATCATAGTCCCACAATCCGTGGTGGGTGATCTGATAGTGCCAGACACGTTTTCCCGTGCGCGCATTCAGGCACACGATCGATTCGGCAAAGAGATTCTCGCCTTTGCGTTCGCCTCCGTACCAATCGTTCGTTGGTGTCCCGACGGGCAAATACACCAATCCGCGCGCGCTGTCGACCGTGAAGGGCGCCCAGACGTTGGTATGTCCGACGTAGCGCCACGAACTGTCGCGCCATGTAGTGCTGCCGAACTGTGGTGGTGGTGGGACCGTCTCGAAACGCCAGACGCGCGCGCCGGTGCGCACATCGTAGGCTTGCACGTCGCCCGGTGGATCACCACGATACGCCAATCGATCACCAACGCCGTTGCCCACGATGACCAGATTGCCCCAGATCACGGGCGGTGAGGTGTTGGTGTAGTGCTCCTTCCGCACGGTGCGCGAGAGTTGCGCCGTGAGGTCTACCATGCCGTTGGTGCCAAAGCTCGTGATTGGGCGTCCGGTCGATGCGTCGATGGCGAACAGCCGCCAGCGCGAATTGATAAACACGCGTCGTTCGCGACCGTTGCTCCACGTCGCGACGCCCCGGTGCACGAAGCCCGTCCCATTGCTGGGTTGCCCAAACGTCTTCCATGGCTGCGGATCGAAGGCCCACAGCTCGCGTCCCGACGTGGCATCGAGCGCGATCACGCGATTGAACGGCGTCGAAAAGAACAACGTGTCGTGAATCGCGAGCGGCGTGGCCTGAAACTGTCCGGCACGAGCGGGCTTCTGCCCCTCGCCCGCGAGGATCGGTTCTTCGTTGTTGCGCCACGTGAACGCCACCGCCAGTTGTGCAACGTTGGTGCGGTTGATCTCGGTGAGCGGCGAATACTTCAAGCCGCCCGCGTCGTTGCCGTAGGTGGGCCAATCCACCGATGTGGCGGTACGTGCAGAGCGGGGTGCGCGCGTGGGCGGTTGCGCGGTGAGGAGTGTGGGTAGAAGGAGGCAGGCGACGAGCCACCTCGTTCCCGGCACTACACATCCCGGTTGTGGCGTCTTGAGCATCAGCATGGGAAGAAGCATGTGGCGCGGCTGGCACTTTGTCCAACTCCAGAAAACCGATGTCATGACGCTGTTGGTCGAGAACGAATTACTTTGCTGGAGACATGTGCCGTCGTTGCATCACCAGAGCCACCAGGAGTACGCACCATGAACGACCGTCTTCGCCGCGCCGCGGCCCTCTGGACGTGGACCGGACAGGCGCGCCCGCCGTTCGCACACACGCCGGCCAATGGACAGGAGTCGGTGTGGGACTATCCCCGTCCGCCACGTGTGGTTGCCGATTCGCGCGACATCATCGTGCGTGTCGGCGGCGTTGAGATCCTTCGTACGCGGCGCGGGCTGCGTCTGCTCGAAACAGCGAGCCCACCATCGTTTTATCTGCCCTTCGCGGATGCGGTGCGCGGGGCCTTCGTGCCCGCAGAAGGTTCCTCGCATTGCGAGTGGAAGGGTTCGGCCCGGTACTGGACGTTGGTGGGCGGCGATGTTCGCCTGGAGCGTGCCGCATGGTCGTACGATGCGCTGGAGCATCCCTTCGAAGCGCTCCGCGATCATGTCGCGCTCTACCCCACGCACGCGGAGTGTCTGATTGACGGTGAACAAGTTCGCCCACAGGATGGCGGTTTTTATGGAGGGTGGGTGACTGATGAGATCGTCGGACCATGGAAGGGCGGACCGGGCACTGGCGGATGGTAACATGAGCACGCCGACTGATGTCGACGCTGGCGTGCATGGTGTTCGCCAACGACTCGCCCATCTTCGCGCCGTGACGCGACTCGTGTCCGCCCTCGCGGTCAGTGTGGCCACCATGCTGCTGCTGCCGCGCGGAGTAAAGCTGGAGACGCGCATGGTCGCGTCGTGGGATGCGTTCGCCGTGATCGCGTTGGCCCTCACGTGGGTGACCATCCTGACGGTGAGACCGTCGCAGATTCGGGCGCTCGCCACGCGCGAAGACCCCAGCCGCGTGCTGGCGATGGTGCTCGTGGTGCTGGGTGCGGGCGCCTCACTGCTCGCGGTGCTGGTGCTCCTGCAGGAAAGCATGACCCTGCGCGGCACGGATCGCAGTGGCGCGATTGTTCTGGCCTTATCCGCCGTGGCGTTCGCGTGGGCACTCATCCACACCGTGTTCACGCTCCGCTACGCGCACTTGTATCACGACGCATCAGCCGGGTCCACGCCGCTCGAGTTCCCTGGCGTAGACGACACCCCGGACTACCTCGATTTTGCGTACTTCGCGTTCATCGTCGGCATGACCGCGCAAACGGCCGACGTCAACATCCGTAACCGGCGCATTCGCCGCACCGCGTTGCTGCATGGCGTGATCGCGTTTGCATTCAACACTGCCGTGGTAGCGCTGAGTATTGGCGTGCTGTCGACGCTCCTGTAACCGCGTGTTCGCCAAACGCTGTTTCCGCAGGCATATTCCAGCGTGTTGCCACTTACGACCCTTTGGAGACCACCGTGACTCACACACATTTCTTTTGCTCAGCCATCGCCAGCGTTGCCCTGCTGGCCTCGCTGGCCAATGCCCAAACACCTTCGCCGGCTGCTCCTCGACCTGCACCCCTCACGCTGACGACCACCGCGTGGCCCGATGGTGGCGTTATTCCCATCAAGTACTCGCAGGCGGGTGAACAGCTGTCGCCGGCTTTGACGTGGACCAACGTGCCGGCCGGTACGGTCAGTTTCGTGGTCAACATGATCGACCCCGATGTCGCGATCCAGAAGGGCACAGAAACGCAGCCGCATTGGATTTTCTGGAATATCCCAGGGACGTTGACGGGATTGCCCGAGGGGATCAAGCCGGGCGGCGAGCTTCCCGACGGATCACGACAGATCAGCGCGACGGGGCTGCAGTATCGCGGGCCCGGTGCCGGCGCCAACGGGCCGATGCATCACTACACCTTTGAGTTGTACGCGCTGGACACGAAGATCGACGTCACTGCATCGAGTAATGCGCAACCTGTTGCTGCGGCGTTGGAAACGCGCGCCAACGTGATGAAGGCGATGCAGGGACATGTGCTGGGCAAGGCGGTGTACGTGGGACTCTTTCGTCGACCGCAGTAGGCGCAACGCCTGCCGAACAGGCGGGGGCGCTCCGTGAATAGTTGATCTGTCAATTCCCGAGACTGTCGCCGGAATAACGATTTATCCATGTGTCGCCATCGCTAGACAACAGCGCTTTGGTCATTAGTGGCAGGTAGTTGATCTGGCGCGGCAAACCGCTGGTCGATCTCGCGACGATCGTCAGTCTGATTGGGGCGACGACCAGCCCGGGGCTCCGCGTGCGCTCCGAGCTGGATGATGGAGCGTATCCAGCGGGCGTCGCGTACGCGCCGCGTCCTTCATCTTGCGCGGACAGAGCATCAAGGCCTGCGCCAACCATGCTCGGTAGTTCGCGTCCGCGCTGTCGATCTCGCTGCGCGAGAACTGCACTCGCGCGCATGCCATCGCTGGATAGGTTCGGTAGGTTTCCGGCACAAACCACGCCAAATCCTCGGTAGGGAAGAGCGCGTCCGTCGCCACATCAGAAAGACCGACGCGAGATAGACCAGTCGACAGGACTACCGCGCCAGCATTCCGCAGCTCGACGAGCGCAACGCGATCTCGCATGGTTGGTGAATAGTCGTCACCGAGAATGATCACCGTGCGGCGGCGCTGGCGCACGAGCGCCGATACACGATCACTCGGGCCCGTTGCGAACTCCACCGCCGTCTGGTGAGCGGTGAGTCGCGCAAGGTATGAGAGCACGGTCGACGCACCGCCGAGGAGCGCGACCGCTCCGCCGCTAGTGAGCGGAAAGTGTGTCATCGGCGACGACTCCACATACGCGTAACCCCTTGCGTTCTACGAGTCCGCGTTTGGCGTTGCCCGCCACACCGCCACGATTGTCGACATGTTCTGTACCTCCACAAGGAGTACGTCACTGGAGTCACTGTAAACAAATTCTCATGCCACTCCACCTTTCGCAACGCTACGCGTTGGGCGGTTACCCTACGCGTTGGGCAGCCACTTTAGCAGTTAGCGCAACAACCCGAACGTCAGGCGAGTCCATCGGCGAGTGATGGAAGCCGCGCCCACCGAGTGCTCACCGTCCCGCCATGGCGCTCCGAAATGTCAGATTGATACGCTGTCGACCTAGTATGCCGTGCACTCCGTCTTTCAGCGGTAACACGCCGTGAAACACCAGTCGCGCCGCGCCGCCCCATACCAGAACATCGCCATGCACGAGCGGTAGCCGCTTCACCGGATCGGTGCGCTGCAATCCGCCAAACTGAAAGGTGGCGGTGAGCCCCAACGAGAGCGAGACAATGGGGGCGGAGAAGTCGCGCTCGTTTTTGTCCTGATGCAACGACATGCGCGCGCCGGGTTCGTAGCGATTGATCAAGCACGCGTCGGGCGTAAACGCTGGATATCCGGCGCTCTGGGCTGCCTGCATACTGAGCGTTCGCAGCAGCTCGGGCATCGCCGGCCACGGCGCACCGCTCACCGGATCGCACGTGTCGTAGCGATATCCACGCGCATCGGACACCCAACCATACGCACCGCAGTTGCTCATGGCGACCGACATACGGTGCCCGCCGGGAGTAATCATGTGTCGCAAGGGCGCCTCTTGAAGAATGGCGCTAAGCGCGGCAAATAGTTCGGCGTCATTTTCACGTGCATAGCCTGCCAACAGCGCTGCACCAGCCGGAAGCGCGAGCGTTCGCGTTGCGACGCCAACGGTTTGGTCATCAGCAAAGAGTTCACCGTTCAACACTCTCGCATACTCATCAGTCGGTGCTCGCGCTGCAGCAATTGCGCTTTCCGCTCAACACCCCACCGGTAGCCTGACAATTCGCCGGTGGCACGAATCACGCGATGACACGGAATGGCGATCGCCAACTCATTCGCGGCGCAAGCACTGGCCACCGCCCGCACCGCTGTCGGCTGGCCAATGGCCGTCGCGAGTTCGGTGTACGTCATAGTGCGGCCCACGGGAATCGCGGTCAGCGCAGCCCACACTCGCTCCTGAAACGCGGTACCGCGAATATCGAGTGGCAACGGCAACGCACCACGTGGTGCTTCCACGTGCGCGGCGACGATCGCCACGGTGTTCGCAAAGTGCGGATCGTCACCCACCAACGACGCCTGTGGATAGCGCGCCTCGAGCGCATGCACCAACGCATTCGCATCGTCTCCCAATTGGATCGTGCAGACGCCCTTGTCCGTGGCGGCAACCAATATCGCTCCGAGTGACGTTTCGCCGACGGCAAAACGAATCGTCTCGCCGGCGCCGCCTCGTTTCGCGTGCGTCGGTGTCATGCCAAGTCTCGCTGTTGCGTGCTCATAGAAACGACTTGCTGATTGATACCCCGCATCAAGCACGGTGACCGACACCGACGACGTGTTCATTAGCCCGTCGCGCACGCGTGCCGCGCGCACACCGGCGCCGTACGCGTGCGGCGTCACGCCGGTCGCCTTCCTGAAGAGGCGATGTACATGAAACGCCGAGAAACCGCTGCGCGTGGCGAGCGCATCGAGGGTCGGAAGGGGCTGGCCCGCGTGGACGGCCTCATCAATCTGGCGGCACATTGCCGTAACCACGTCCGCATGCAGGTTGCTCCCCACCAGGTCGGGGCGACAGCGCTTGCAGGCGCGGAATCCGGCTGCAATAGCTAGTACGCCACTATCAAAAAACACAATATTCTCGCGCCGTGCTGGCCGAGCGCCGCACGAGGGCTTGCAATACACCCCTGTTGTCCGCACGCCGTACCAAAACACGCTATCGAACGACGCATCGCGTGCGCGGATCGCCTGCAGGCGAACATCGTCGGCTACGGACACGGCGTGGGTTGGTGTTGTCTTCATCAAGTCAAAAACGCGGGGAGAGTTCGACACGGGTGCGATCATCGGATATCCGCCTCAGGCGTGAAAGATGACGTAACATGCGCGCGCTCGCGCCCACGTTCACTCTGTTTCTTGCGCCCGAAACTGCGCTGTGCGTTACCCCGCCTTCGATTCATCGCGCCGCCCAGTCGCGAGCTCGGCCGCCTGCAACACGGAATGCTGCCTCCCGAGCCAGAGCGCAACCAACACCCACACGGCACTCATCGGGACCGCCAACAGCGAGATCGACGAGACCGCCAACCCTAAACTCGACAATCCGGCATAGCTCCACGCGCCCGTCTGGTCGCCGGCGCGATACACAAAGGTATCGATAAAGTTCTTGGCCTTGTACTTGTCTTCGGGGGGAATCACCGAGAACAATACTTCGCGACCAGGATTCGCAAAGGCGTAGTTCCCCGCTCGGCGAATTGCGCTGAACGCCACAAAGAGCACCAGCGACGACGAGACGCTGAGCGCACTGAACCCGATCACGCTGACCAGCGGCAAGATGGCCAGCGTCATCCCAACGCCGATCCACTTGATCACGCGTCCGGAAACGAACAGCTGCGCCGTAATCGTCATCAGTTGCACGTAGAAGTCAATCTTGGCCAGGAACGCCGTGCGGGATTCACGATCGGAGAAACGCGCGCCTACGATCTCGGCCTGCTGGAAGTACAACACGGTCGTACCGATCGTGAACAACAACATGAACAGGCAAATGCCTAACAGGTAGGGCGATTTGAGCACGTTGGTAATCCCCGAGAACGACGTGCCGCCCACCGATTTCCGGGCCGTCTCCCGCGCACGCGTCTCAGCACGGAAACTGGATGGGAAGCGTTTGACAATTTGCACGGCACATTCAAGCAACACCACGGACACGACCATCAGCGCGGGTGTTCCCATCATCTTGGCCATGATCGCGGTGAAGCTCGATCCGGCCAATGCACCGAGTGTCCCACCGACGCCGATAAACCCATATAGCCGTTTGCCCTGTTCACTATAGAACGTGTCGGCCATGAAGCCCCAGAACACCGACGGGACAAACAGGCTGAAGACGCTGGTCCAAATCCAGAAGGCAGGGCCGAGCAACCAGTCATAGGTCGGCGTCCCCATCTCGACCGCTACAGCGAAGAGGAGCAGGAGTGCGGCAAACACGCGATAGACGATCGGAATGAACCGACGCACAGGCAGGCGCGACACGATTCGCGCAAAAATGGGATTGACCAGCAAGGTCGCCGTCAGCGTCCCCGTGAAAAGCCACGGAAGTTTTGCCGTACCCGCAGCAACACCCACTGCGTCGCGAATCGATCGCAAAATGAAATAGCTGGCCAGCAGGAAGAAGAAGAACACGAAGGCGAGCAGCGTTGCACGCCACTCGCCTTCTTCGACCGTCACCAATCGCGCGACGTACTTCTTGATCACCGACTCCCGCCCTGCGATGCATGCCACAGGGCGAGTACTTCGCGCTCCCGTTCCGGCGAGATTCCCGCTCGCAACTTCTCCTGCTCGGCGGCCGGCCGAGAGTGATACCACTGCATGGCAGACCGTACCGTGTCTTCCAACGTGCGGAAGGTGAGCCCTGCGGCAACCGCCTTCTCGATCACACTGGTGCAAAACGCCACCGTGCTGGCGCCCGCGTACGACCACACCGGCATGTCCCCCCACGACCGCACCTTCTGCGCTGTGAGAAACGTCTGCGGCACCCACGTGAAGTGTGCGTCGTTGCTGAAGCACGCCTTTACGCCATACAGCAGTTCGCCGATCCCACACACGGTGCGTGGACCGACGGCGTTGAAGGTGCCGCCGGTGCTCGTCTCACCCAGTCGTACCATCCATTCGGTCAGGTCGCGCACATCAATCCACTGCGCGGGATCATCAAGCGTACCCGGCGCGAGAATCTCGCCGCCTCTTTCGATGCGGACCGGCCAGTAGGTAAACCGATCGGTGAGATCGCCGGGCCCGACGATCAACCCTGGACGCACAATCGTTGCCGTCGCGTATGCGGCGCGTACCAGCATCTCACAACGCACTTTCCGCGGCCCGTATGCTGCACTCGCCGCGTCGGGTCCGTCGATCGGGGCCGGATCCTGCGCTGGCGACTCTTCGGTGGGAAACGACGCGGTGAAATCTTTGTACGCTGCCGTACTCGATACGTAGACATACTGTCCCACATTTCCTTTGAGCACCGCTGCCGCATCCACGATCCATTGCGGCGTGCCCGTGGGAATATCATACACGACGTCCCACTGGCGTCCCTTGAGCGCGGAGTGTCCGTTCGGCTTGCTGCGGTCGCCGATCAACTTCTCGACGTTCGGGAACAGTCCCGGCTTTGTTTGCCCGCGATTGAAGAGCGTGACCGTATGACCGCGCGACAGCGCATGCTCGACCAGATGCGGGCCGATGTATCCGGTACCGCCGAGAATCAGGACACGCTTAGGCGCTTGGGCGGTTGGCATCAGCTGCCCTGTTTGGCGTGCCATTCAGCCAACACCGTCTTCTCCTTGTCCGGCGCTAAGCCTGCACGAGCCTTTTCTTGCTCGGCGGCAGGGCGACCGTGGTACCACGTCAGTGTGTCCTTCGCGGTGTCGGCGAGCGGTCGAAAGGTCAATCCCGCGTTGTACGCTTTGTTGCAGTTCACGCGCGCAAAGCCCGCTGTTGGCCCCATTGGCGGAACCCACACCGGCATGTCACTCCACGCGCGGACTTGCTTTTGCGCCAGAAACTCCGCTGGCACCCAGGTAAACGTGGCGTTGCTCGTGGTCACCGCTTTGATGCCGTACAGCATCTCGGCGATCGTGGTTGGCGTCTTCGGACCGGTCGCGTTGAAGATGCCCATGGTGCGCGACTCGGCCAACCGAACAATCCACTGACAGAGATCCTGCGCATCGACATACTGTACCGGATCGTTTGGTGTGCCCGGCGCGAGAATCTCACCACCCTTGTCAATGCGCACGGGCCAGTAGGAAAAGCGATCACTCAAATCGCCCGGTCCAACGATCAGGCCAGGGCGCACGATGGTGACGTTGTCGCCAAACTGATTCTTCGCCTCGCTTTCGCAGCGCACCTTGTTGCGGCCATACGTTTGCGCGTTAAACGGCGCGTCGATGTCGCTTGGCGCGTTGAGGGGACCGTTCTCATCCAGCGGCTTCGAGTTGTCGGAGAACACCGAGATGGTGGACACGAACATGTAGTGTCCAACACGGCCTTTCAGTGCCTCACCCGCACCGCGCACCCACGTGGGATTCGCCGTTGGATTGTCGATGACGACATCCCATGAGCCTTTCCTGAGCGCGTCGTGCCCATCCGGAAGGTTGCGATCGCCGATCAGTCGCGGGACCTTCGGAAACAACGTGCTGTTGGTTTTGCCGCGATTGAACAGCGTGACCGAATGCTTGCGATCAAGCGCATACTGCACTTGATAGGGGCCGATGAAGCCGGTGCCACCAAGGATCAGGATGCGCAGCGGCTGGGGTTGGACATCGCCGGTCTCGGGTCGATATGCCCACGGGCGCACGCCGTGGGCGGTGAGCGCCTGCGAAAGGGACGGCAGACCAACAGACATCGCGCCGCCGAGCAGTGCGGCGGACTTGATGAACTCGCGGCGATCAACGGTCATTTGATACGCTCGTGGAGAAAGACGTCAGTGGGGCAGGGCAGATGCGAAACGACGCGGCGCCCGATGGGTGCTGCGTCGGTCATTGCCGGAGGGTGCGATCCAACTGGTGAATAGTCTTCGTACTGGCCGGCCTTTCTTTACGGATCCGTGCCGACACGATTTCCGTGCGGGACAAGACGCGCAAAATATTCTCGCCCGCAACACCGCGAAGCTCGCGATCGGTCCATCCGCGCTTGACCAATTCGGCCAGCAGATCGGGATACCTGGAGACATCCTCAAGGCCAACGACCGTTTCGGTGATGCCGTCGTAGTCGCCGCCAAGCCCGATATGGTCTGCACCAGCCAGTTTCTTCATATGATCCATGTGATCGGCCACGTCGGCGATGGTGGCTGTGGGCGTCGGGTTTTTCTCGCGCCACGCCGCAACGGCTTTGAACTGCGCATCGTTGTTGCCGGGATAGGCTTTGGCGATGGAGTCCCGCAGCGCGGTGACACGATTGCCATAGTTGGCCACGGCCTGCGACGTGAAGCCCGGAACAAACGTCATCATGACCACGCCGCCATTCTTCGGTAAGCGGCGCAGAATCGAATCGGGCACGTTACGTGGTACATCGGTGAGTCCACGCGCCGCCGAGTGCGAGAACATGACCGGCGCCTCACTCACGTCGAGCGCATTGCTCATCACGGCGGGTGACACGTGCGAGAGATCGACGATCATGCCCAGTCGATTCATTTCGCGCACCACCTCCTTACCGAATGGCGTCAGCCCTTTGTGCCTGGCAACATCGTTCGCGGCGTCGGCCCAGTCGAGCGTCACGTTGTGCGTGAGCGTCATGTACCGCGCACCAAGGTCGTAGTAGGCGCGCAGGGCACCCAACGAGTTTTCGATCGCGTGTCCGCCTTCCATGCCCAACAGCGATCCAATTTTGCCCGTACGGTGAGCCGCGCGCACGTCCGCTGCGGTGAGTGACCACTGCAGATCTTTCGGATATCGTGCGATCACCCGCCGGGCAATATCAATCTGCTCCAACTGCACGCGCGCAAATCCCGAATCGCGAATCTCGCCAGGGATGTAGACCGACCAGAACTGACCGCCCACCATGCCTTTGCGCAGCCGAGCGATGTCGGTCATGCCCTTGGTGGGCTTATTCAGGTCGTACGCCACTACATCGAGCGGTGCGTTGGCGTCTTCGCGCATGGCCCATGGGAGGTCGTTGTGCGAATCCACCAACGGGGTGGTACGCAGCAAGGATTTCACGTGCGCAACGCGTGCGGCGAGACTGGCATTCCGCAGTGGTTGTGCACCTTGAGCCATGAGCGTGTGTCCCGAGGACAGCACCATGAACGCCGCTACCCCACACCGTCGACTCGCTCGCCGAACTCGCTGGCTGCACGTCATCACACGCCTACCCGCTCGAGGTAGTGCGGCAGCATTTTGCGCCACCACGGCCAGTCGTGATTCACATCGTGTCCCCAGAGATCAAAGGCGTGTCCGATCCCTTTGTGGTCGAGGAGATCATGGAATTGTCGTGTGGCGTCGGGCTTTTCGTACGCACCTTGCCCTGCGACCAGCACGATACGACTCTGGTGCCGAAGGGTGTCCAGCGCGCCGCCGTCCGTATTCGCCACGTACCACATCGGATTGTTGAAGTAGCAGTTGTCGTCCGAGTATCCCTTGAAGTAGCTGGTTGCCAGATCGTAAAAGCCACTCATCCCGATCACGCCACCAAAGAGATCGGGGCGGCGGAAGAACGCGTTGGCAGCGTGGAAGCAGCCAAAACTCGCGCCTGTGGTGAGGGCGCGCGCGCCACCGTCGCCGACGATATGTCTGATAAACGGCACGACTTCATCCTCGACGTATCGCGAGTACATCGCCTGACGTCTGGCCGACTCGCGAACCGGCAGCGCGCGGTCCATCCACGCCAAGCGGTTGATACTGTCGATACTGAACAGGCGCAAACGGCCGGCGGCGATGAGGGGCTCAACGGCCTTCACAAGGAAGAACCGTTCGTTTTCCAGAAAGTCTGCCGCGGCCGTCGGGAAGAGCAGGACGGGCGTTCCAGCATGGCCGTATGTCACGATAGGCATCTCGAGGCCGAGTGCCGGGCTGCGCCAGCGGTCGATCCGCTTGGGCATGCGAGGGTCGATGAATTGCATGCAGGTAAGGTGGGGGGTACACGCCGACTCGGCCAGTGTGGCCTTGGCGGGCGGGCATTCGTGCGCGACGAACGACTACCGACTTCGCGATCGCAAGGTGCGGGCGAAGCAGAACTTGCGACCGATGGACAGCTCGGAACGCGAGATATTGGTGTAGCGCGCGATCTTTTCCGGATAGATCTCAATCGTGGATTCGCGAAACCCGGCACTGAGAAACAGCCCATCGGCGAGCGAGATTGCGAAGATTTGTGGATATCCGCGTTGTCGCGCGAGCTCCTCGGCGGCACGAATGAGGCGACGACCGATCCCGCGCCCCTGCGCGCATGGGTCGACGGCCAGTGAGATGAGCTCGACCAGCGACGGTGAATACTCGTCAAGGGCCACGCAGCCCAACAATCCGCGATCCCCGTCGCGCACCACTTGATAGTCCTGCAAGTGCGCGGTCACGAAGTCTGCGCTGCGCGTGAGTGTCAGCCCGTCCGGCGCGAAGAGGTTGTTGAGCGCGGTGATCGCCGCAATATCCCGGTCTTCGGCGTGCTGCACCGACAGCGTCATGTCTGCCGTGGCACTCATCGCGCGTGTTGGTCCGACGGCAACAGCACGTTGGCCATGACTTACCGCGACGCGTACACGCGCGTCTTGCCCGTCGCGTCGTAGGCGAGCACATCATACTTGTCCTTTTGACCACCCATCTCCATACCGGGGGATCCGACCGGCATGCCCGGAACGGCCAAGCCTCGCGCGGTCGACTGCTCCGCCACCAGCCGGATGATCAGGTCGGCAGGCACGTGGCCTTCGATTGTATAGCGCCCGATCCTGGCCGTATGACAGGACTCCAGCGCGACAGGCACACCAAAACTGCGTTTGACGGTTACCATATCTGTCATGTCGCGCACGGTGGTGACAAAGCCCGCTTTGCTGAGGTGCTTCACCCACTCTGCGCAGCACCCGCAGTTCGGATCTTTGTAGACGGTGATCGCGCGATCAGCCGCAGGGTTGGCCGTTTTGGCGGTGGGTGTCTTGCCCGGTTGGAGTCTCCCTGACTGGCCGGGCTGCGCGTTGAGCGCGCGAAGCACCGGACTGCCGAGCGCCAACAGGCCGATCGCGGCCACAAAGTCACGTCGAGTGGTCATCGTAGGAGGAGTCAGGTGACTGAATCGCGGGTGGAGAAGATTGGACTGACTAATTTAGCGCTTGCCGATGGTGGACGAAGCGCCCGTACGTTTGCTTCTGAGTTCGACTGATCCGCTTGAAGCGGTGAACGGCACCGTGCTCGAGCGCGACCTCACCGGAGAGACACATGTCCGTTGCAAAAGTTACCGAGATTGTCGCGTCCAGTCCGAAAAGCTTTGACGACGCGATTGCGGCGGGAATCAAGCGCGCCAACAAGACCCTCAAGGGTGTTTCGGGCGCGTGGGTGAAAAGCATGAAGGTGGAGCTGAAAGACGGAAAGATCACGGCGTATCGCGTGTCGATGAAGATCACGTTCGTTCTTGAAGGGTGACGGTGGCTTAGTCACCAATCGCCTTGTGGCGTGAAGCGGCCCGTCCTCCTCGGAGGACGGGCCGCTTTCGTTGTCGTGCGTGACCGCGCGTCTGGGCGTGTGGCTTGTCTGTGGGGGAATCCCTGATAGAAGGGGGTCGCCTACCTGACGGGAATCGTGGGAGCACGCGCTCATAATACCCAGCACTGCTCCCGACATTTCGACCCATCAGAGGACGCTGATGCCATCCATGACCGGCCACGCGGCCGCTGTACCGCAACGTGCTTCCACCGGCGCGCTGCTCGACCGTTTTTCGTACGACGACGACATCGTTCGCAAGTTCCTGTTCGCCACGTTGCTCTGGGGCGTGGTCGGGATGCTCGTCGGCATCCTCATTGCGCTGCAGCTCGCCAATCCGTTCTTCAACTTCAACACGCCGTGGCTGTCCTTTGGTCGTCTGCGACCATTGCACACCAACGCGGTGATCTTTGCCTTTGCCGGCAACGCGTTCTTCACCGGCTGCTATTACTCCACCCAGCGACTGCTCAAAGCCCGGATGTTCTCCGACGGCCTGAGCCGTTTTCATTTCTGGGGATGGCAGGCCATCATCGTGGCCGCTGCGCTGACGCTGCCGTTCGGATTCACGCAAGCGAAGGAATACGCTGAACTCGAGTGGCCGATCGATATCGCCATCGCGGTGGTGTGGGTGGCCTTTGGCGTCAATTTCTTCGGGACGATTGCCAAGCGCCGTGAGCGTCATCTCTACGTCGCGCTCTGGTTTTACATCGCCAGCATCGTGACCGTCGCGATCCTGCACATCTTCAATAACTTGTCGATTCCGGCCGGTCCGCTCAAAAGCTACAGCATCTATGCCGGCGTGCAGGACGCGTTCATGCAGTGGTGGTACGGGCACAACGCGGTCGCGTTCTTCTTGACGACACCGTTCCTTGGCCTGATGTACTACTTCATGCCGAAGGCAGCGGACGGGCCGGTCTTCTCGTACAAGCTGTCCATTCTGCACTTTTGGTCATTGGTGTTCATGTACATCTGGGCCGGACCGCACCACCTGCACTATACCGCGTTGCCGGAATGGGCCTCCACTGTCGGGATGCTGTTTTCCGTGATGCTCTGGGCGCCCTCATGGGGCGGCATGATCAACGGCTTGCTGACGCTGCGCGGTGCGTGGCACAAGGTGTCGCAGGATCCGATTCTCAAGTTCTTTGTCGTGGCCATCACCGCCTACGGCATGTCGACATTTGAAGGGCCGATGCTCTCGATCAAGAGCGTCAACGCCCTGACGCACTATACCGATTGGATCATTGCGCACGTGCACACGGGCGCCTTGGGCTGGAACGGTTTTCTGACGTTCGGCATGATTTACTGGCTGCTGCCGCGTCTCTTCCAGACGGAGATCTTCAGCAAGAAGGCCATGGAAGTGCACTTCTGGATCGGCTCCATCGGCATCGTCCTCTATGTTGTGGCCATCTACAGCGCAGGCGTGACGCAAGGGTTGATGTGGCGCGCGTTCGACGAAACAGGGCGCTTGGCGTACCCCGACTTCATCGAGACGGTGCTCAAGCTCATGCCGATGTACTGGATGCGTGTGGTGGGCGGAACGCTCTACTTCGTCGGGATCCTGATCTTCGGATGGAACATCCTGATGACGTGGGCACGCCGTCCGAAGAGCTACGCGGTGCCTGTCATTGAAGCCGCACCGTTGCGTGGTGCCTACGCACCAGCGCATGACCCAGCGCATGACGGTGTGCCTGTGCCGACGAGTCTCCGGAGGCGTTTCGTGGGAGTGCAGTGGCACCGGCGCTGGGAGCGCGCGCCATTGCTCTTTACCGTTCTCACGGTGCTTGCAGTCGTGGTCGCATCGCTGTTCGAAATCATCCCTACGTTCCTCATCAAGTCGAACGTCCCGACGATAGCGTCGGTGAAACCGTATACGCCGCTCGAGCTAGCCGGACGAGACATCTACATCGCCGAGGGCTGTTTCAATTGCCACTCGCAGATGATCCGGCCGTTCCGCTACGAGACCGAGCGGTTTGGGGAATACTCGAAGCCGGGAGAGTCGGTGTACGACCATCCGTTCCTCTGGGGATCACGTCGCATCGGGCCTGACCTGGCGCGTGAGGGCGGCAAGTACCCGGATCTCTGGCACGTGCGCCATTTCGAGAACCCGCGCAACGTGATTGCCAAATCCATTATGCCGTCGTACAGCCAATTCCTGCGGACAGACATCAACTTCGAACAGATTCAAACCCGTGTCGACGTGATGGTGATGCTCGGCGTGCCCTATGGTGATGCCGTCACGAGAGCGCCGCAACTTGCGCGTGAGCAGGCTCGCAGCATTGGTGCCGCGATCGCCGAACAGGGCGGACCGAAGGATCTTGAAGGGAAGCAGATCGTGGCCATCATCGCCTACATCCAGCGCCTGGGCCGCGATATCAAGGCGAACGCCACAGCCTCGGCCGCAGGAGTGAACTGATGAAGCTCTCCGATATCATGGGGAACGCCGGACTGTCGATGTACGCGCAGGTGGCGCTGGTGCTCTTTCTGGCGGTGTTTGTCGCCGTGATCATTCGCACGTGGGCACCATCGCGTCGCCGTGAGCTGCATGACGCGGCGATGCTCCCATTCAACGACGAACTGCCCGCGTCGCGCGGGCAGGAGAGCTGACGCATGGCCGACATCGAGCCGAAGACGCCGAACGTGCCGAACGATCCGAAGGTCACAGAGCGTACCGATCGGGTGATGGAGCACGAATATGACGGCATCAGGGAATACGACAACCCGATGCCGAGGTGGTGGCTGGGAACGTTCGCGGGGACGATCATCTTCTCGGGCATTTACTTGTTGAACGTTGGACCGGTAGGCAACGGCAAAGGACGCATCGCCGACTACCAAGATGACATGAAAGCGTTTGCCGCGGCGCATCCTGCACCGACCGGCGGACCGACGATCGAGAAACTTTTCGCGATGACCACCGACAAGGAGGCACTCGAAGAGGGCAAGGAGGCGTTCACGAAGAACTGCATTGCGTGCCATGCAGCCGATGGTGGGGGAAGCATCGGGCCCAACCTCACGGACAACTATTGGATTCACGGCTCATCGTTGGATAGCCTGTACGCCATCGTGAATAACGGCGTCCTTGAGAAGGGCATGCCGCCATGGGGGAAGGTGCTCAAGCCGAAGGACCTGGAACGCGTGGTGGCTTACGTCGGCTCGCTGCGCGGAACCACGCCGGCGGCACCCAAGGCCCCGCAGGGCGTGCTTGCCACACCGAAGTAGTGCCTCGCTCCGCTAATCGCCGAACTATTGTGGATCGCCCTTCTTCGCTGAGACTGCTGTGAGTTCGCACGCACCACCACGCGCCGGCAGAGTCCTGCCAACGCTGAACGAAGACGGATCGCGGCGCTGGATCCGTCCTAAACCGTCGCACGGCCCGTGGTGGGCGAAGCGGCGGGTCGTTGCGTACGGGTTGATGTTGATCTTCTTCGCCGCACCGCATCTGCGTCTCTTCGGGAAGCCGATCTTCCTGATGGATCTGCCGCGCCGGCAGTTTACGCTCATGGGCTACACGTTTCTGCCCACCGACACGCTGCTCTTCATGTTCGTGTTGGGAAGCGGTGTCGTCGGGATTTTCCTGCTCACGGCACTTTTTGGACGCGCGTGGTGCGGGTGGGCCTGTCCGCAAACGGTTTACCTGGAATTTCTCTTTCGTCCGATCGGGCGATGGTTTGATGGCGGGTATACGGGTTCCCGCAACGCGGACAAGAAGGGCGAGTGGTTTTCCCCGCGGCGCATTGCGAAGTACGTCACCTTCTTTGTGTTGGCGTTGTTCGTGTCGCATACGCTGCTGGCGTTTTTTGTCGGGACAGAGAATCTTTATCACTGGATCTTTACGTCGCCGTCACAGCACCCCTCGGCGTTCTTCTTCATCGTGGTGTTCACGGGTATTGTGTGGTTCAACTTCACCTACTTCCGCGAACAGACCTGCCTGATCGTTTGTCCCTACGGTCGCTGGCAGGCCGCGCTGATCGATCGACAGTCGGTGATTGTGGCATACGACTACATGCGGGGAGAACCGCGCGCTCACCAGACAGCGCCGCGCGACCCGGCGGCCGGGGATTGCATTGACTGCGGTGCCTGCGTGCAAACGTGCCCGACCGGCATCGATATTCGAAACGGCCTGCAGATGGAGTGTGTGCACTGTACCCAGTGCATCGACGCCTGCGATGATGTGATGGTGAAAGTGGGGAAGCCCAAGGGGCTGATTCGCTACTCCTCACAGGACGCCATCGCCGGAAACCCGCGCAAGGTGCTTCGACTCCGGACGGTACTCTATCCCACGGTCCTGTTGGTGCTGCTGGGCGGATTGGCGTGGGCCCTCTTGTCGAAAGCGCCCGCCGACATCACGGTCTTGCGGGCCGTGGGCGCGCCCTTCACGGAAGAAGCCGACGGTCGCATTGCCAATCAGATCCGCATCAAGATCACGAATCGTCGTGAAGTCGAAGCAGGATACACACTCACGATTCCTGATTTGCAGAATTCCGCACGCGAGGGACCAACGGCAACCATCGTGGCGCCCGAGAATCCGCTGATCGTCGCAGGCGGCGCCACACGCTCGACCAGCGTGTTCATTCTGCTTGACCGCAGCGCATTTCACGATGGCCAACGCACGGTGGGTTTGGTCTTCACCGACGGTCGCGGGTACACCGAAACGGTGACGTACCGACTCCTTGGACCCTCGGAAGGGAAGGAACGGTGAAGCCTGGCATGGGATGGCCCATTGGAATTGCCGCGGTGCTCGGTGCAACCGTCATCGCCAATCTGGTGGTCATGCGCATTGCGAACGGTGATGCCGCGTTCGCCATCGAACCTGACTACTACAAACGCGCCGTCGCCTTCGATTCGACCTTGGCGACTGAACGGCGAAGCGACGCACTTCGGTGGTCGGCATCCGCGCAGTTTCTCGCATCCACCGAGGCCGGGCATCGTACGCTTTCGGTGACGCTCACTGATGCGCACGGCGTACCTGTGCAAGGAGCGACGGTCTCGGTGGCCGCACTCGCGAATGCGCGCGCCAATCAGGTCCTGACGGCCACGCTGCTCGAATCGTCTCCCGGTCGCTATCAGGGGTCGCTGGCGGCGACCTTTCCCGGCCAGTGGGAAGTCCGTATTGATGCCGTGCGCGGCGCCGAGCACTTCATCGCGACCACGCGCACCGAACTGTCGCGGAGTGACCGCATGCCAGCGGCACCCGTCGCATTCGCACGTGCCGCATCGGCTGCCCGTCGGTGATCACGGTCGCGCTGGGCATTCTCACAGCCAGTCTGCTGGGCAGCGTCCACTGTGCGGCGATGTGCAGTGGTTTCGTATGTTTGTACGCCGGTTCGACGACGGACAACGCACGCCCATTGCGGTCGCATGCGCTGTACAACGTTGGCCGCTTCTTCTCGTACGTCGGGTTGGGCGCGACGGCCGGAGCCATTGGCGCAGGCGTCACACGCCTTGGAGCGCTTGCGGGCGTGGGTCGAGGCGCGACCATCGTTGCGGGGGTGCTGATGATCCTCTGGGCCGCCCACGCCATCGCTGTGCAACGGGGGATCCGAGTCGTACTGCCTGGGGGCCGTTTTGCGTCGGCCGTTCCGCAGTGGTGGCAAGGCAAGCTTGGTGGGTTTCTCCACACCATGCGTGAGCTCCCGGTAGCGACTCGTGCATTCCTGACCGGACTTGGCACCACGTTGCTGCCATGTGGATGGCTGTACATCTTTGTCGCGACGGCTGGCGGAACCGGACGCGCGCGCGATGGCGCGTTGGTCATGGCAGTCTTTTGGCTTGGCACCGTTCCGGCGATGGTCGCCGTTGGCCTGGGTGCCCAACGACTGGTTGGCCCGCTGCGTCGTCGCATGCCAACGGTTGGTGCACTGACGGTGTTGCTCATGGGAGTACTCGCCGTGAGCGGGCGCCTCAGCATGTCCGCCGATCATCAGCGCATGACCCATCCTGCGGTCCCGTCGGTGCAGATGCCCCATGAGCACTGACACCCTCCACCGTATCGACACGGTCGCCGATGACTTGATCGGTGTTGAGGTGAGCTGTACGCACTGCACGCTGCCCGTGCCCGCGGGTCTTGTGGACCGCACGCGCGATCAGCAGTTCTGCTGCAGCGGATGCGCCACGGCTTTTGCGATTCTCCACGAACACGGACTCGACCGCTACTACGAGTTCGCGCAAAAGCGCGCAGCTCCGGTGCTTGCCTCGGCGCGTCGCTACGAGGAGTTCGACCACCCAGCGTTCGCCGCACGATACGTAGTGACCTCAGCGCACGGCATCGCGCGCACGGAGTTGTATCTCGAAGGGGTACACTGCGCGTCGTGCGTCTGGCTCGTCGAGCGGGTGCCTCTCATCGTTTCTGGCGTCGTGCGCGCGGAGCTGGATATTCGTCGGTCGCGAGCCGTGGTTGAATGGGACGCGGCGGCCGTTTCGCTCTCTGCCGTTGCCGCGACCTTGGCCAGCCTTGGCTATCCGCCACACCCGTTCCGCGGCGTGGCGCGCGATGCCATGCGGACGCGCGAGGATCGCGCGATGCTCATGCGGATCGGCATTGCCGGCGCGATCGCGATCAACGTCATGCTGGCTGCGTTGGCGCTGTATAGCGGCGAGTTAAATGGCATGGACGGATCGCTCACGCGCTTTTTTCGGTGGATCAGCTTCGGACTGATCATCCCGGCGTTTGTGTGGCCGGGGCGGGTCTTCTTTACCGGCGCGTGGGCGTCGGTCCGTACGCGCGCGTTGCATATGGACCTGCCGATTGCCATCGCGTTGGCGGCCGGGTTGATTCGCGGCGCGATCAATACGGTCGCCGATAGCGGGCCGATCTATTTTGATGGCTTGGCTCTGCTGATCTTTGCGCTACTGGTGGGCCGCTTTCTCCAGCAGCGCGGACAGCGTATGGCGGCTGATGCGGCGGAGCTGTTGCACGCGATCGCACCGGTCAGGGCGCGCGTTGTCGACGCGCAGGGTGTTCACGAGATCCCCGCGGACGCCTTGCTTCCCGGCATGGTGCTTGATGTGCGCGCGGGCGAGAGCTTTGCCGCCGATGGTGTGGTGATCGAAGGATCCTCGTCGGTGAATGCGGCGCTCCTTACAGGCGAGTCGCGCCCCGTGTCCGTGGGGACCATGGCGCGCGTCTTTGCCGGAACACACAACATCGAGGCGCCGCTCCGCGTGCTTGTCGAACAGGCAGGCGAAACGAGTCGCATTGCCAAGCTGATGCAGCAGGTTGCGGAGAGTGCGGGGCGGCGCGCGCCAGTGGTCCAGATGGCGAATCGCATGGCTGGCATCTTCGTGGCCGTCGTGCTGACGACGGCAGCGATTACGTGGCTGGTGAAGTGGCGCATGCAGTCCGCGCACGCGCTGGACGACGCGATTGCCTTGCTCATCGTGACGTGTCCCTGTGCATTGGCGTTGGCAACGCCGCTGGCGATTACGGTCGCCGTAGGTCGAGCGGCGGGCCGGGGAATCCTCATCAAGGGAGGTGATGCGCTGGAGCTGCTGGCGACGCCAGCCACGCTGGTACTCGATAAAACCGGCACCATCACGGAAGGCACAACGGAGCTGGTCTCGTGGGTTGGTGATGCGCGTCTGAAATCCGTAGTGCTCGCGCTCGAAGCGGGATCCTCGCATCCGTTGGCCGACGGATTCCGGCGCGCCTTCAGCGAGCATGCGGAGGGCGCATTGCGTCACGTGCTGCACGACGTCAAGCATGTGGCGGGCTGCGGAATGGAGGCCACCGTCGACGGGTCGTCCGTGCGCATCGGATCGCCACGTTTTGTGGGGTATTCTGCAAACGGGAGCGCTGTTCCGATTGTCCCGGCGTTGCATGACGCCATCGGATCGATGGACCGAACATTGACGCCGGTCTTTGTCTCGATCGATGGACAGATCGTCGCCGCCGCGTCGCTCGGCGACCGTGTGCGCGCCGACGCCGCTGCATCGCTGAAGACGCTGCGCGCAGCAGGCTGGAAGACGATCATGCTGAGCGGAGACGCGCAGGAGGTTGTCGATGCGGTGGGTGCGTCGCTCGGCTTCGCGGCGGGCGACGCGATCGGGGCCGCGTCACCAGAGGAGAAACTGGCCTTTGTGGAACGCGCGAAGCTGCGCGGACGCGTGGTGATGGTTGGAGACGGCGTGAACGACGCGGCCGCCATCGCCGCGGCGCACGTCGGCATTGGGGTGCATGGTGGCGCCGAAGCGTGCCTCAGTGCGGCAGATGTGTATCTCACACGCCCAGGCCTGGACGGACTCGTCGAATTGACCAGTGGTGCACACAACACGCTGCGCGTCATTCGACGGAACATCGGATTCTCAATCGGCTACAACATGATCGGTGCAACGCTGGCGATGCTGGGTGTGCTCAATCCGCTGATTGCGGCGGTACTCATGCCGACCAGTTCCTTGACCGTTATCCTTGGCTCGTGGTATGGACGGTCGTTCTCTCGTGCCCGTGTACGGAGTGCATCATGAGTGTCCTGTACATCGTTGTTCCGTTGGCGATGCTCATCGTTGGCGGTGCGGTGTTCGCATTTGTCTGGTCGGCGAAGAGCGGGCAGATGGATGACCTTGAGACTCCGGCCGTGCGCATGTTGCATGACGATACGGAGTAGGGTTGCCAACCGTATGGCTGAGTTCGCTTGAGTGTTGAAATGTGACGGATCGCGCGCTTGTCCTTGTGGCGCGCAGGTGGGACATTTGAGCGCATGACCACTTCTTCTTCGCATTACACCGGCCCGAACGGCTCCGAACGTCGAACCAATCCACGTCTGCGTGAACTCATTGACGAAATGCTCGCGTCGATCCGCGCAGCGCACCAAGTGGACTTGTGGACGGACGAGGAACGAGCGCGCTACCAGGATGACATGGCGCGCATCATGGTCTCCGTGCGTGAACACGCCGTCGGCATGAATCCGCCGCGCAGCTAGCGTTCGCGTGTGCGGCAGGTGCGGCACCTTTCTTGAGGCGGCGCACCGACAAGACGGAATCACAGAGGTCACGGGGTGCACGGAGGCGCGTCGCGACGGCGATGAGAGGAGCGCGGCCCAGCTACCGCAGCCCGAACTCCTCGCGCGCCTGCCGATTGGCTTGGCCCTGTACGGCCGCCGACCCTGTCGGCGTGGGATGATCACCCGTGCGCACCATCGCCATCGCATCCTCGCGACGCTTCACCAACTCCCAGAAATCGCCGGCATGCGGATCGGCGCCTTCATCGGCTGGCAGCAGCGCGTACAGTGCTTTGTACATCAACGAAAAGGCGAAGAACAGCGCCAGCATATCGGGCAGCACCAACACGATGCGTGTAATCGCGTTGACGTTGGCCACCTGATCATTGAACAGCGGCGTGCCGAATTTGGCCAACACCATTTTGTAGTTGATGGCGTAGTTCACCACGCCAGCACCGAGGTTCGTGGCCCCAATGAGCAGTGCCGCCTGTTTGAGCGCGCGAACCACCGACGGCTCGCCTAACAGCCGATCCATAGCTGAAGCTTTCTCTGGCGTATCTGGATCAAGTCCTTGCAGCGCAATGGCGCGGGTCACGGGCTTAGCCAGAAACGCCGACCCGCCAAACAACAACACGGCCAGCAGATAACTGGCGCTGTCCTTGAAGGCAAAGAGCGCGCCGTCCACATACCAAAAGGCCAGCGCCCCGCGCATCACCGCACCAAGGCCGCCATACGCCGAGATGAAATTGAATCGGCGCGTGAACACCAAGAGATCCAGCAAAACCCACGCCACGGGAACGAGCGCGGCCAAGAGATACGCCGGCAGCGTTCCAAGCGGTGCGGTACCGTACTTGAGAATCACGACCGGCGCGACGGCGCCTATCAGAATGTCCAGCGTGAGCTTGAGCCCCTTCGGCATGGCAGGCAATCTTGCCTCGGGACGCCGTCGGCGGTACCCACCGGCGCCGACGGAATCGCGAACCACTAGCGCCCCGAGCTCTGCTTGAGTCCCAAGGCATTGTTCAGCCAGCGAATGAACGGCGTCAGCACGGCGTACTGTTTGGCCAGCGTATCGGGAAGCTTCGGGCTCTGCACCTGCTCCACGGTCAGCGGGCAGCCGGCGGTAAAGGACTGGAAGCGCAGCCAAGTGGCGGCCGGATGATCGGCGTGGTATCCCCGCGGCATGCGTTTCAACATGCCCTCCGTGTCCAACGTCCCAAATCGCCGGACGAACGCTTTCTGTAACACGATGCTTTGAAAGCCGTCGTAGTCATCGGCCAGACATTCGCGAATTTTCGCCAGCGCCGGGCGTGGCGGCATCCAGATCCCGCCACCGCAAAAAATTCCATCCGGCGCGAGGTGAAAATAGAAGCCGGCACCACCGTGCACCGCTTCGCCTCCCACGCCACCGCCCGAATCACGATGAAAAAACCAACAGGCGGCGTTGGTTTTGTATGGGGACTTATCGTTTGAGAACCGGACGTCGCGATGAATGCGAAACATCGACTTCTTCGGCGTCCCGGTGATTTCAGGAATGATTTGCGCGAGCTTCACATCGACGTCTTCAATGAGCATACGCATCGGCGCGCGCAACGCGTTGTCGTAGTCGTCGCGATGCGCCTCAAACCATGGCTTGTTGTTGTGCCTGGCCAGCCCCCGGAGAAAGGTCAGCGCCCGTGGAGGGAATCCGCGAAAGCCCTCTGGCACGGCTACCGCCATGGCATCCACATGTTACGCCCCTTGCGCCTGCGCCTGCGCAGGAAAGAGAAAGTGCAAGAACAGCCCCGTACGATGCCCCCACGCACGCTCGTCATGCAGAGCGCCCGGTTCTTCCAGATACTGCACATCGACCCCGTCCTGCCATCCTTTGCGGAGCAGCATGCGATGCAACAGCTGCGTGCCCTTGAGCATGCGTTGTTCTCCGGTCCCGACGTCAAGCCAGATTGCCAGCGGCGGACGTTGTGCGTCCGACGCATTCAACTGACGCACGATCCAGCGATCATCCCACCACACGGATGGCGAGAGTAACGCCAGCTTTCCGAACACTGCGGGATGCGTGAGCCCCAGATGCAACGTCAACAAGCCACCGAGCGAGCTGCCTCCGAGGCCGGTGTCCTGCGCGCCGCGACGGGTGCGATACCGACGATCGATGAACGGCTTGATCTCATACACCAGCATCTGTCCATACCGATCCGCCATGCCGCCGGCGTCGTGGGCGTTGTCGCGCGTCGGGGTATACTCGTCAATGCGGTCACGTCCGGCGTTCCCGATGGCGACCACAATCAGCGGCTCGATGATGCCCGCATGCATGAGCGCACGGGCGGTGGTGTCAACGCCCCATTGCACCCCGAACGGAGACATGGGAAAATCGTCGAACACATTCTGTCCGTCATGCAGGTACAACACCGGATAGTGACGATCCGGATCGACATGATACTCGGGCGGCAAACACACCACGAGGTCGTGTGTCTGTTCGAGGAAACGCGAGCGCACCTGAGGATAGTGCTCCAGCGACCCAACGAACAGCGGCCGCACGGGTTGCTCGAGTGTGTCATCCAGCAGTCCTGCATGAATCGCTGTCATCGTGTCGGTATCACGAATGGCACTTCAGAACTCCACCAGATCAGGCGGACGCTCGCCAGCCACGAAGGCCTCGATGTTCGCCAACGCCCGCATCCCCATCGCCGTGCGCGTTTCGATGGTGCCGCTGCCCATATGCGGCAAGAGGACCGCACGCTGCAGCTCACGGAGTTCGGCGACGACAATGGGCTCCCACTCGTACACGT
>Ga0105048_10001216_pt1 | contig 41709 bp, 28 predicted proteins | sample MAT05_FD_78382 | JGI IMG/M metagenome (GOLD analysis project Ga0105048, IMG submission 78382) | Freshwater microbial communities from Lake Fryxell liftoff mats and glacier meltwater in Antarctica - MAT-05 | ecosystem: Environmental > Aquatic > Freshwater > Ice > Liftoff microbial mat | place... | reverse complement strand
TTGGAGGAACATACACATCGCTAACATACTTTGCTGGAATAATCTTTACAATAATTTTCGTTATTATCTTTAAAGCAGCAGATAGATTACTCACAAGTGAAGTAAATAGTCGGTTTATTAATGCTGGATACAACCCCTATGAGGCTGTAGAATCCTTAGGTAAAAAACTTGCTCTAACTATGGACATAGATGAAGCAACGATTGCTGTAAATACCATTTTAAATAGGACAATTAAATCTTCATTCGTTGGAATAGTATTGCTTCAGGGGAAGCCAAATGAGGGAGAATTAAATTTCCGTGAGTTTGGAAATGATTTTAGCAAAGTTACTCTGTCAAAAACTGATTATAATAATTTGATTTTCATATGGAATAAGGCAAATCGATCTCCAATCGTATTTGATGATCTCGATGATCTAGATTATCAAGCTAAAGGAGCACTAAATGATTTAACGAACTGGATCCAACCAATTAAAGAAAAGATGTTAGAAAGTAACATAAAGCTTCTATTACCAGTTAGTACAAAAGAAGAGATACTGGGAATTATTATTATAGGAGAAAAAGAAGCAGATACCCCATATACAAAAACTGATTTGAAATTTCTAGATAGCATTGCAAGTACTGCTGGCTTAGCTATCGCACGCTCATTGTTCTATGAAGAAATTAAAGACTTAAACTTATCCTTGCAACAAAAGATTGAACTAGCCACTGATGATTTACGCAAACAAAATCAATCTTTGGAAATAGCGATGAATCGTCTGGAAAGACTGCGTCAGCAGGAGCAGGACATGTTGGATGTATTGGGGCATGAGTTGCGGACCCCGATTACTATTGTCAGAAATGCTCTAGCGGTACTGAAGATGGACTTTGAACCTGACAAACTAATTGACCCGGAAAGACTGGGGCCATACATTGAAAAAGCCCTTGAATCGACAAAGCGAGAAATGGTTTTAATTGAAACCCTATTGGCAGCCACTAAGATCGACGCCAACCGTATTCAACTCAATCTAGACAAGGCGGACCTAGACGATGTAATCAGAGATTCAATTGACGGGCAGGAACTGGTGGCCAAGGAAAGAAGGATCGAAGTCATATACCACAAGCCTGAAAACATGGTTGCAGAAGAATGGCAGATCTATGTAGATAGGACTAGAATTCAAGAAATCCAAGACAACTTCCTGAATAACGCAGTAAAATACACTCTAAAAGGCAAAGTGGAGATATTCATTGAGAAGCTGAAAGTTAAGGATACCGACATGATTAAGGTCAGTCTCAAGGATACTGGGATCGGTATCCCACAGGAAGACATTCCTAAGTTAGGTCGCAAGTTTTTCAGAGCCAGACAGTATATTAAGGAAAACGATATTGGCGCTATTGTTAGGCCTGGGGGTACCGGACTAGGTTTATATGTATCTTTTGAATTGGTGAAGATAATGGACGGTGAGGTCAAAGTAGAGAGCGTTATTGGAGAGGGATCCACTTTTAGTTACACTATTCCTTTATACAATGGACAGGCCCCAAAACATATTGACCAAACATTTGGCACTGATCAGGAATTAGAAGAGCAATTATTGAAAAGAAGAGAACGCGACCAAAGCAAGTTGGCAAATCAAGCCCAGGAAGATGTAGAAATAGAGGAAAGATTGGGACAGACCCCCGCAATTGTATTAGAGGATTTCAAGAAAGTTAGCTCTGCTAACGATATAATCTCGCAAATCAATGCTACTCGCAAGATCATGGAAAACAAGTCCAGCTAGCTTGCAGATTGGCTTCAATATTTAGACTGATTTGAAATTTACCCAAAACATGGTATATTTACGCTTAACTAGGTTTAGATTCCCATAGTATGAAAGCAAGCAGCGAGATTGTGCATGACCTTGAAGAGCGCAAAAAGATCCAAAATATCATTAAACTGTTTCTGCTAATTTCTATTGGCGCCGCATTGTTCTATTTCTCTTACTTGTTCAACCCTAGCAATATTGATAATGCCTACCTCTATATTTTCCTGGTTTTTGCCGAACTATATATATTTATTCAATGTGTGGGTACTTGGTATACATTGTTGCTAAGTCCCACAGATGACCCAAGCAAGCATTCCGGATATAGAAAGCTAGTAAACCAACTAAAAGAAACTGCTGAAATAGATGGTGGTGTGGCAGTATTTGTGAATGTCTGTGGTGAACCTATAGAAATTGTAGAAGCGACTTTGGCCGCGGCAGTGGCTATCAAAGTAAAACACAAAACTTACCTGGTCGATGACTTGGGTAAACTTGCAGGGAAGGCCAATAAGCCTTATCAAGAGATGGCTAAAAGAGTGGGGGCAAGTTATATCAAGACTATTGAAAATTATGAGTTTAAAGTTGGCGCCTTGAACTATGCTCTTAAACAAGTTAATACTAAATACTTTGTCAATTTCGATTCTGATTTCATACCCCAAAAAGATTTCCTATTGGAAACGTTGCCGTATTTCCACGACTTAAAATTGGGTTGGGTGCAAACCCCACAGGTATTCCGTGACAGCAACAACCTAATCTCTAGGGGTGCTGCTGACGCAGTTACCGCATTTTATAGTAATGTAATGCCTGGCAAAAATGCATTTAACGCTGCCTTGTTTGTAGGCACTAACGCCTTGTTTAGGCGTGAAGCACTAGATAGTATTGGAGGCTTCAAATCGCATCATTCCGAGGATGTGTATACTGGTTACAATTTACACCAAGCAGGTTGGAAAAGCCTAGCCATCCCAGAAAAACTAGCATTCGGTTTAGCACCTGAAAATGTAGCTAGTTTATTCAAGCAGGTGCTCAGATGGTCTGGAGGCTCATTAGAAATTTTCTTACATGAAAGGGTGTTCAAACGCAATCTTACTGTCGACCAAAAATTTCAGTATTTCGTTACTTTTTCATTCTATCTTTATGGACTAGTGATATTGATAATGCTTTTATTCCCAATGTTATATCTACTATTTGGCATTAAACCTTTAGGGTCCAGTTATTCAAACGAATGGGCTGTACATTATCTTCCTTACTTTATATTCCAATTCACCACAATTGCTTTATTTGCCAGCAAACTAAGCTTGCCGGCAATATTGACTTCGATGAACCTATATCCAGTTACCATCAAAGGATTCTTCAATGCAGTAAGACGTAAGCACAGCAAGTGGGTAGTTACCAATTTGGGCAAAGACCAAAAAACCAACTTCTTTCAAGGTGCAGAAATTCTCTACTGGCATTACCTAATTGCTTTTATGTCAATCATCAGTATTTTAATTGGTCTTGTAAACGTTCGTGAATCACTAACTACAGCAATATCAATATTTTGGGTGGGATTGAATTTAATTTTTACTATTATTTTTATTTTCCATTCACATAAGTCTTTACAGCAATGAAGTTAATATCCAATCTAATTAAATTTTTAGTAATTCCCTTAATAATCCTGTGTCTGGGTGTAAGATTATTTGTAGTGCGTGCCATGGAGAGAGAGCTGTTTTATTCTGCCAGCGCAAGTGTGATAAGGGCACAGACCAATGTTGGCTCTGAGGGTTATGGCACAGTGAGTTCGGTTAACGTAGAAGTAGGACAAGTAATTAGCAAGGGCGCCATCCTGTATCGTTATTACAATTCTGCTTTGGATGAGAAAATTTTCGAAATTGCAGAAGGTAGAGTCAAATTAACTCAAGAAAACACGAATATTTCTTTAAATGAGTTCAACAAGAATATAGACTTCACAGTGCGCTCCAAGACTTCTGGTGTGGTGCAAAAACTAAATCTCGCTCTGGGTGAATACATTACCAGGGATACTATTCCTTTTGTACTACAGAGCCTTGAGCCCACTGTGAGCGCCGAAATAAAGGTACCCCCGCACTTGATTGAACAAGTCTACCCAGGCTTAGCAGCAACTGTGATCTTACCTACTGGTATAAAGTATGATGGAGTTATAAACACTGTTTACCCAAACTACAGTTTACTAAATAACACACTAAAGGTTGATGTATCATTAAACATTAGCCCTAGCGATCCTACCCAAGAAAATATCTTGGATGGCACGCCAGTCATTGTGGTAGTGGAGAGCAAAGATATCTTTGCTACCGAAGTAAGACGTGTAACTCAAAGTATTAATATACCTGTATTAAAAGAATTTCTAACGTATGAACCCAACCAATAAAGCTAACAAATCTGTGATTTTGATTGTAACCAGCATTGTCATAATGTGTCTGTTAGCTACTGCAATATTGCCAGATCTCTATGTTAACTTGACTAAGGCCAATGCCATTAATAATCTAAGAGCCTCAACCGGTTCAGTCACTACACCTAGCCTAAACACAGCTACAATTACCTCGAACTTCCGTAGTGATAAGCTGTATTTCGATAAAACTGGCCCTGTTCCTACAAATAAGATCTGGTCAGGAGTCATCTTCGGCGGTGAACTGGCTGGGCTTTATACATTCCCCTTCGGAAGTAAGTTAGACAAAGGTAAGCTCAATATTGCTATCCCTAAGAAATTCGTGTATGAAAAGCTTGTTACAGCGCAAGTATTTGCAGAAAACATTGCCATCGAGACTGCTAAACCGATTGAATCGGTATACGTAAAGGATTACTCGGATTTAAGTGTAACTCTAAGATTTGTAGACTCACTTGGTGCGGATCAATACACGGCCACCTTTATACAAGGCTCACCTTACATTTATATCTTTCCTACAGCCAGCGAGCTGAAGCTTAGTGGGGCCAATTACAAATTAGCTAAGCAGAATGGCAATTACTTTTATAAAGCCGACACTGGTGGAATAGCAGTATTTACTGATGGAAAGATCAGTGAGCAGAGTGATGCTCTCACTATTGACTTCGGTGATGGCAATGTAGGCGCTGATATAGCACCCAATGGCAGTCGGAAGGATAGGTATCTCACCTTGGCAGCCTTTGCCGTCCCGAATAATGACGCAAGCTTAAACGACGTACTAGAATTCGCAAAAAGTTTTAGCCAAAATTTTATCACCTCAGTCAACAGCCAGTATCAGATTAATGCAGGAAAAATCACTATAAGTTACAAGTTCGAATATGGCTCTAATGAAACTACACAAAGTATTTTCGGATTACTGCCTCATCAATATCAAGATCAAGGAAAATTCAATTCACCTAAATATGTAATCAACACCATTAGAGGTAATCAGAAGTTCTTCCGGGTAGATGAAGAAGTTGCATACGACATTGAACGTCTGCCATTGGTAGCAGAACTACCTACAAAAATGACAGCAGAAACCAAAGAAAGAATTACTAGGCTTCTGGAAAGAGATTTACGCGAGACTGTGTTCGTCAGATCTTCTGCCTATTTTGGAGGCAATGACCTCTTAAAGTTGGCTAAAATGCTGCAGCTGGCAAATAAGATAGGCAATACTGCTCTTCAACAAAACTTAACACAGAAACTTACACAAGAGTTTCAGGATTGGTTTACTTACACAAGCACCAAGACTGGCAAATACTTCAGTTTTGATAAAACTGTAGGGAGTATTACAGGTTACGAAACTTCTGGGTTTGGCGGGGAAAATTACAATGACCATCATTTTCAGCATGGTTATTTTATTCATGCAGCAGCAATCCTAGCGCAATTCAATCCGGAGTTTGTCAACTTGTATGGAGATATGATTGATACTCTGGTGGCTGATATTGCTAACTATGATCGCAACAATACTAGTTTTAGCTATTTGCGTAACTTCGATGAATATGAAGGACATTCTTGGGCAATTGGCTATAGTAATTTCCTTGATGGTAATAATCATGAGTCCAGCTCAGAGGCCATTAATGCTTGGTATGGTAGCTGGCTCTGGAGTGAAGTGCGCGCGAATACAGAACTTGGAGCTTTGTCAGAGTATCTTTACTCAGCCGAAGTAAATTCTACTAAACACTATTGGTTGAACTGGTTTAATAACAAAGATATATTCCCAGTTGAGTACGCTCGCGCTAAAGCTAGCATGGTTTGGGGAGGTAAGTTCGAATATCAAACTTGGTTTAGTACTGAGCCGCAAGCAATTGAAGCAATTCAGTATTTACCTTTTAGTGCTGGCTCCTTATATCTTTATAATAAAGCAGTTCTCACGCGTGATGCCAATAATTTTAGCGGACTACTAGAAAATCGCAATGCTCATTTGAATGACATGAATTACATGTACTATGCCATGCTCAAGGGAACTGAAGTATTGCCGGCAGCAACTATTGACTCTTTGCCAGTAGATGAGGCTCAGTCCAGAGCATACATGTATTTATGGTCAGACTTTTGGCAAAAGGTGGATAATGTGAGGATAGTTTTGCGTAACGGCAATCCAGAATATGAATTTATCCCAAAGCAGGCGCCTAAGCCGGCCAAGTCCACACTGACAAAAAAAACGTGAGTGTTTGTATATTCAATTAATTTATGTTAAAACTTACCTAGTTTTACTCCCCATCTTAATTTCAACAATATTCAATTATGGTAATTGCTATTATCGGTGCTGGTTATGTTGGCTTAACAACTGCTGCAGTTCTTGCAAATGCAGGTTATATTGTAAAGCTGCTGGATACTGACCCAAAAAAAATCGATATTATCAAACAAGGGAAATCACACTTTTTTGAGGTTGGTCTAGATGAATTCGTGCATAAAGCAGTGACAAGTAAGTTATTACTCCCTACGTTAGACTATTCTGAAGCTTTAACAGATGCTGACGTAGTCTTTTCTTGCGTAGGTACACCAGACCAACCCGATGGCAGTGTTAATTTAGAGTATGTTTTCGCTTCTGTACGCACTGCAGCACCGTTTCTCAAGTCCGGAGCAGTCTATGCTCAAAAGAGCACAGTCCCTGTAGGCACTGGAAGAAAATTGGAAGAATTATTTACTGAGTTAAGAGGTGTAGGTACGATCAATTATGTCTCTAACCCAGAGTTCCTAGCCGAAGCTTCAGCTTTGGTAGACAGTATTTACCTGGATAGAGTAGTAGTAGGCGGCAGCAATGCCCAGGCTGTAGAAGCAGTTGTCGATATCTTTCGTAAAGTGCATCAATTGGCAGCCGAAGTAAATCTTTCCGAATTTGCGGAATACGCCAATGTATACAAGAACAAAACTGATAAATATGACCATAATTATGATACTAAGGTAATCCGCACCTCGCTAGAAAGTGCAGAGTTGATCAAAGTTACTGCCAATGCTTTTCTCGCCTTAAAAATATCTTTTGCCAACTCAATTGCAAGATTATGTGATGAAACTGGCGCCGACATCAGCCAGGTAATGAACGGTGTAGGCAGCGATGTGCGCATAGGCAGATCGTTTTTATACGCTGGCTTAGGTTGGGGCGGTAGTTGCTTCCCGAAAGATGTGGCGGGCTTGATCAGAGTTGCGCAAGACTATAATGTTGAGCTAGACATTTTAACTGCAGCAGTTGCAGAGAATAGTTTAATGGTGGATTACGTGATCAATAAATTAAAGAAGCAATTAGGTAGGTTAACTGGCATGAAAATTGCTGTATTAGGAATTACATTTAAGCCTGGAACAAGTGATACCCGTAGATCACAGGCTATTAGGTTTATTGAAGCACTAGCAGCCAGCGGGGCAATTGTAACTGCTTATGATCCAAAAGCAGTGGTGGAAATTGCCAATGTACATATTGCTTCGACTGTAGACGAATGCATCCAAGACGCTGATGCAACGGTGATCGCAACAGAGTGGAATGAGTTCCTAGAATACAACTGGGAAAAAGCTGCCACCTTAATGAAGGGTAAATTAATCCTTGATGCCCGCAATCGCATCAATAAGGAAGTTATCACCAGAGTAGGACTAGATTATGTTGGAATTGGACGCAACTAGCCAGCTAGCTTTCTATAATATTCAATAGTACTGTCAAGCCCTTGCGACAACGCTACCTTTGGTTCCCAACCTAGCTTTTCTTTGGCCAGACTGATGTCTGGTTTGCGTTGCTGAGGGTCATGTTTAGCTTGATAAGGACTATTAGGGTCTTGCTCAATCAGCTTTAGTTTACTGCCTGTATCAGGTAGTTTAGACACCACTAATTCTGCCAATTCCTTGATAGTGAATTCCACGGGATTACCCAAGTTAATTGGGCCTAAAAACTGTTTCTCCAGCTTGATCACTTTGCGAATCGCTGTAATTAAATCAGAAATGTACTGAAAAGAACGAGTTTGATTGCCACTGCCATAGATTGTTAGATCCTCGCCCCGTAAGGCCTGCAGGACAAAATTCGTAATCACCCGACCATCCATTGGGTCCATGTATGGCCCGTAAGTATTGAAAATTCTAATAATTTTCACATTGGTAGCAAATAAACGCTGGTATTCGTAGCAAATAGTCTCACTGATGCGCTTGCCTTCATCGTAGCAGCTCCTAGGACCCACTGTGTTGACATTACCTCGATATGACTCTGGTTGTGGATGCACTATAGGATCGCCGTAAACCTCTGAGGTAGAGGTGTGCAAGATAGCAGCGTTGTATTGCCTGGCAAGTTCTAGTACATTGCGCATGCCAGTGACATTCACATCAATAGTTTCCAGAGGGATATTGATGTATCTGGGAGGAGACGCTGGACAAGCTAGATTGTAAATCTCGTTTACGCCAGATTCATTTAGGGCACTTAATCCTTTTTGCACTTCAGCAGCTATAGGCTTGCAGATATCGACCTCAGCAAAGTAATAATTAGGGTTATCTTTGAAAAGTTCAGACTTCCAAGGCTCCGACGCAGAAAAATTATCAAATGCTATCACCTTGTAACCATCTTCCAAAAGATTTTGCACTAGATTTGTACCAATGAAACCACTAGAGCCAGTAACGAATGCTATCTGCATAATATATAAGTTAATAATTTACTTAATTGACTCAGAAGTGATATATTCTAGCAACTGCTCAGCAAATGACCAAATAGTCATTTAAATATAGTATTTTCATTTTCACTCACTTAGCAATACACGCTAGGGTCAAGCTTATAGAAGGAATCTACAAAGATTCTTTGTTGTAGCTATATCCTATAGTGAGTAAATATATTATAATGAGATATTAGTTTCGTAATTTTTAATATTTATTTTATCAACTTAGCCTCCTCATGCTAAAAGCAAACTTCAGATCTGTCAGTGCAATTGTGATTTTAGTTCTATTTGCTTTTAATTACCTAGCTCCACTGAGCCCTTTGTTAGCAGAGGCTCTTGCCCCTGCTGAGACTGAAACTATAAAGTCTGAGGCAACTCAAACAGAAGCTCCAGAGGCCCCAGAACCTAAAGCCGTCGAAGAGACAAACAGGGCTGGCAGGATTTCTGAAGAAGCTGCTGCAACTGACATTCCATCGGAAATTCAAGTTGTGGTCGAAGATACTATGCCTATGTTAGAGTCACAAGACGCCTTACCTGAGATCCAAATTGCCGAGGAGCAAGTTACAAACAACAACATTCAAGCAGCCACAGACTCAGGCGCATTAGAAGTGGTAATTGCACCTAATATTGCCAAATACAGCAATATTGTTACTGGAGTGGATTATCAGTCACAGGCATTCGGAGAAGCAGCGGTAAGATTTAGCAAGCTGCCTGCAACTGACCTTAAGCTGACAATCAAAAAAGTCGAGGTTAGTAGTGAGATCGAAGGCAAAACAGTTACTTCTCCAGCTTACGAGTTCGCTACTGAGCCAGAATTAATCCCAGGAAGTTTTATTGCAGAAATAAAGCTCAAGCAACTGAATGCAAACGAGAAGGCTGAGGTAAAGTATTCTGAAGATGGTGTGAACTTTTTAACCGAAGAGGTTCAACCAGGGAACACTGACTACGTGCGTTTTGAGGTCAACCATTTCACAATCTTTGTATTAGTCAATGGTGGCGCCAACGGTACTGTTGTTCCTGCTAGCTGTGTAGGTGCCATTGGTACAATTAATACCATTACTATCACTGGGGCAGATAATTGCTACAACTCTATTCAAGCTGCTATCAATTTTGCTAGCGCAAATCCAGGCCCACACATCATAAACGTTGGAGCGGGAACTTACACTGAAAATCTAGTCATCAATAACAGTGCTAACTTAATTGGTTTGCAAATTGTGGGATCTGGAATGGCAGCCACAAATATAATTGGTAACATTCAAGTTAACGGAGGAACAAGTACCAAAGACCTTACATTCAAAGACTTTACACTTACATATAATCCTTTAGTTAGCAGCGGTCGTGGAATCAATCTGGGTGGTCAAATGGAAACAATTGAAATTTTGAGACTTAGAGTATTGAACTTTCCTACATTCGGGATCAGTATTGACAATAACGCCACTGTAGTTGGCCTAAGAATTACCTATAGTGAGTTAATCAATAACACGGTAGGACTTAAATCTGCTTCCACGGCTAAGATCACAAATAGAGTAGGGGTTATGGGTCAGACAGATATTTTCTATGGAATGAATTTCCTGAATAATATAGTAGACGGCGACAATCGCGCCGGCAGTAGTGGTATTTACGCTGCAGGAGAAGAAACTTTCGTACCAAGTTTTGGTGAAGGCAAGTTCAACAGTGTTGGTATTTACAGTTCTACTTTCAGGAATTTTGCTACCCAAGCGATTTATGCTGAGACCATGACCAACAGCTCGATTTACACCAGTACTTTCAACAATACACCTGTAGGCATAAAATTGTGGAAAGGCTGGAAAAATGGCGGTGCTATAGACAAAGTGCGAATTGACACCAATACTTTCACTGGCAACGCTGCTAGTGTAGATTTTATCCAAGTAGGTGGCGTAGATCAATCTTTAGCAAATACTGGAGCTACTGGTGGAATCAGAAGTCTGAGTTTCATTGGCAATAACTTCACCGGAGCAAATCGCGCAGCAGTGAACTTTGGTGGTATTGGAGCTGGTGGCAACACAGCATTTATGCAAGCCATTAGTGTCATCAATATAAATGGTAATGACTATGGCTTCTTCCAGAATAGCTTCACTAGCAACGCTCAAGACATCATTTACAACATTCCTCAGTTCAATATGAATGCCAAAACCACAGTGCGCTGGAGTGCAGGTTTTGCCAATGTGCCAGCCAACTGGGATGCAATTGAGTCAGACATCCAACATGACTGCGTAACCTCTCCTTTCTTTCACGGTGCCTGTAATGGAGACGATTTCGTGACTGCTCTAGGCAGCGTGGATTATATTATCCCCACTGGCAACATCCAAATTCGTAAATATATTTGTACAAACGATGTCAGTGAAGATGATATTAATTCAGCCTCTGGCCAACAACGTCCAGATGCTAATGGCAATATGACAGCACTGCCAGGATGCGTACTAAGTACGAACAAGGATTACAGATTCGGGTATATTCAGCAAACAGGAGTTACCGGAACCGAAGCCCCCTATAACGGCTTAAACGACACAAATATCAGCCCTAACTTTACTGACGCAGGCTTTACAACTGCTGGAATTCTAACGATTAGTGGCTTAGATACTGCTGGACGCTACAACTTAGCTGAGTTTAGCCAAGCTGGGGAAAGAAGTTCAGAGACAGAAGTCCTAGGTTTCTTGTGCAGCAGCGACAATGGTCTAGCAACAAATAACTATGAAATTACAGTGGTACCAGCAGGCGGCACTGCTTATTGCGCAGTATTTGATAAACAAATGATTACTGAGTATGATTCAGTAGGTGTATGTAATGAGGGTACCAGCCCAGTATTTCAGGGTAGCTATCCTATTTCTTCTACAGATATTGATGGCACCAACATCCCAGTTACTGCCAACACTCAATACGTATTTAAAGCTTTAGGTACATACAATTTTGACAGTGCTATCCCTGGCAAACTAGGCGATGCATACTATGCAACTTTTGATGGTTGGACAAGTGAGAGTGACATCTTGGGTGGTGCACCTGGAAAGACTTTCAGGGGCGTGATGACATTACTATCAGATATGGGTACAAGCAATGTAGGAATAGTCAACTGGGGCGGGTATAGTGCTACTCATACATATGAATTCGGCTATACTCCTATTAGCAATAGCGTGCAATTCCTAGTGTCAGACTGGTATGACGATTGGTACAACAGCATTGGCTACGAAGGCAATGATTACAACAATCAACTGGGCATGAATAATAACGTCGATACTCAAGGCAATGCGCTCAGAGTAGAAGCCTATATGTGTCTTACTCAGCCCGCTAGTCCAATATTCTGGGTAGAGGAAGATACCACCCAGGTCGAATTAAATTGGTTGCCTGTGGACAATGCCACTAGTTATAAAGTATATCGAGCTACTACCAATCTTGGTGCTCCAAGCAACGCTGATTATAGTTATCCTGCTACACCAGTAGCTACCACGGCCGGAAATACAATAGTAGTGGCTCACGCAAATGGCGTAACAGCTAGATATATAGTTGTAGCCAGCAATGAAGACTTTGACAGCACATTTGCTCCAAGTACAGGCAAATTAGCTAAGACTTTTGACTACGTAATTGATGACAGTGCAATGGTCAGTGATTTTAATTCTACAGGTAGCTTCTCTTCCACTGGTGCTTGGGGAAGTTATGGTACAGACGCTCCAGCAACTAATGTCGTGAGTGATATCTTACAAAATGCTGTTGGTGGCGATAATTTTGGCAGTGGCCAAAGTTATGCAGGTGAAACTGCAACTTGGACAAAGAATGCTACTGGCTTTACAGCTGGTATTTACGAAGTCCTTGTAAGCTATATCTGTGACAGTTCCAGAGGTGTGGCTCTTTATGACATCTACTCAGGTGCAAGCAGAGTTAACGCGGCAAATATTGCAATTGATCAAGCTACTAGTACTGGTATAGTTGGAGATGCAAGCTGCGGAAGCCAAGCTAATACTAGCGTAGCTGGTCCTCTCTGGGTAAGTCTAGGCGCATTCGCTATGAATGCTGCTAGCGCAGAGGTACGACTAGTTGGTGCCAATACTAGCGGTTCCTCAGAGTCAGATCGTTATATTTTGGCTGACGCAGTAGCCATAAGAAGAGTAGGTAATACCAATTACTTATTTAACAAAACCGCAGCAGATATAAATGGAGGTGATTTATTGGTCGGAGATAACGTGCAATATACAGTGAGTCTAGAAAATACTTCAGCTGTGGACTTAGGAACAGGCAGTTTAACTGGGGTTGATCTACTAGGAGTGCAGATTAGCGATCTGATCCCAGCAAACACCACTTATGTAAGCGGCAGTATCAGTGCTAGTTGCGCCAGCGGCATCGCAGCAACGAGTCTGGATGATTCCACTTCTACATTAACTGCCAACTTTGCTGTAGTTAAATATACAGAAATTGCCTGTTTACAGTTCAACGTCACCGTCAACAACGGCACCGCGAATTCTACTACCATTAGCAATACAGCCACCGTAGCAATTGTTAACGCAGCTGCTGGACAGTCTACAGCCAACTTAGTAATGGGAACTAGACTGCCACAGATCGCTTTGAATAACTTCACAATTCAAGAAGGCAGATTGGATCAAGTCAACTCAGGAGCCAACGCCAACCTTATCTGTAATGCAAACGGTGCCCCAGGTAACCCATGTCAAAATCTAATTTGGGAAGCACAGATTCCTGGTGGAGCTTGGAAAATTATTCAAAATACACCAGGTACAGGTACTTTGAATCTAGTGACTAATCCAACTGACAATAGCAATGCTGCTGCTCAGAACTATGTCTTGACTGATAGCATCAACGGCAGCAGTGTGAACGGCTTCTTTAATGATGATCCAATTAACCCTAATGTCAGAGTAAGCTTTGCTGCATATGCAGTAAGTGATAGTGCTAATGTCACTATTACTAACGACTTGGCAATAGTATCCTTGAGAGCAACTGCCGGAGGCAATAGCGTCAGCCATACTACCGGTGGAGCGATTCCTACATTGAATGTGACTGCAGGGCAACAGGTTACCTTTAGTGGAAGCTATACTGACCTGGCTGGTGACTTCGACAAAGGTCCAGGCTGGCAGGCCAGAATGAACTACGGGGCTACAGGCTTCTTTGGACAGACAATTGCCGGACCAGTGAATAATATCAATTATACTGTCACTATTCAGCCTAGGTTCTACGCTAACGGTACTTACAATACTATCTTGAGAATCTGTGAAGAAAACAATCTCTACGGTTTCTGTAATACTGCTAACGTAACCCTAAATGTTACTGGAGGCACTAGCGGCAATACTGATAATAATGGTCAGTCATTACCAAATGGGACCGTAGGAACTTCAGGACAGCAACAAGGTGATATTTTAGGTATTGGTGATATTGGTGAATTCAACATCGATTTGCCAGTGGACTTCAATGTCCAACCAGGCCAATCCACAGTATTCACAGTGAGCTCCAATGGTCTTGGACTAGATCAACTAACTTGTAGTTGGGACTTTGGTGACGGCAGTCTGATTTTGGAAACCACTGGCGTAGAAAATGGTCGCTTAAACCATACTTACCAAAATCCAGGTAGTTACACTTTGAGAGTGACTTGCAAGGATGCGCAAGGAAAAACTGTCTCGGATACAAGTAGCGTTTTAGTTGGACCTAAAGCTGCACAAGACAATCAAACCAATGGTAACATTCAAGGTGAAGCCAATAATAGCCAAAATAGCCAAAACAATGCTGGCTTTAACTTAGGAGCATTTATTAGCGCTAATTTATTATTATGCTGCATAATCCTCCTAGTCTTGGCAGCTATTGTAGGTTTACTGGTTTATATTTCTCGCAGAAATAGAAACAGATAGTAAGCAAGATTTATAAAGTGATTAGAGGGCGAATACAACAATGTATTCGCCCTTTTAAATTTATAGAGAATTACTGGAATTAAAGACTTTCTCAAATCTGGGTGGTATAATCCGCTATATAAAACTATGAGATTACATTGGAATAAATATAGTGTCTACTATTTGATCTTGATAGCCCTACTAAATGTGGGGATATTCTTATTAGTAGGACGTGAACTATCTACATTAAGGCCTGTGACTGCTCAGAATCCAGTGATCTTGGGGAAGATTGTCTCAGGGCCTGTGAGCGGCCCCCTAGGTACAATTTCACCAGAGAAAAACTTAGGCGCCGAAACTATTTCAACTCTATCTCCTGCGCGAATTAAACAAAGACAAGACCAGTTAGCCGCAAATTCTAAAGAGGTGCTGAGTTTTCTGCAGCGCAAGGGCTTAACTGCCAACTATGCGATTGCCTTCACAGATCTGAATGCCGAGGAGATTAGTTTCAAGCACAATGAGAACAGGAATTATGCTCCTGCAAGTATTTACAAACTGCCTCTAGCCATGGTCATTCTCAAACAAATTGATCTAGAAAAGGTGAGTCTTGAACAAGTGTTGCGCTACAGCGGCAAAACATACACTGTAGCTGAAGCACTTACTCTTATGATCACTAAAAGCGACAACGACGCCATGACTGCCTTGGAAAGAAGTTTAGGAGGCTATAACTATTTGATTAAACTAATAAAAACTGACCTTGGCGTTCAAATCGAGAGAAGGACTATGAAGGCCACAGCTCTGGAAATTAGCAAGGCTTTCAAAATACTTAGTGCCACTGGCACAAATAGCTATTTGAGTGGTGCAAACAGACTTTATCTACTAGGACTGCTGGAGAATGTTATCCCAGAGCATAGAGATAGAATTCCAGCTGGAATGGCAGCTTTCGTAAAAGCTAGGGGACTCAATCCAAATGACTTTAGAGTCTTTAACAAAATAGGAAACTTAAACGGAATATATCAAGATGCTGCATTAATTAGTAGTAAAGATAGTAATTACGTCTTAATCGTTTTAAATAATACAAGACTTACAACTGACGCAGCCGCAGAGATTAAGCAAATCACCCAGCTGCTTTTTCAGGGCTTGGAGTAGTCGCATTTAGTAATTCTGTAAAAGCAGTGCTAAACTAGATTATGGCTAAAATCAAGCTACTTTCAGCGGAAGTTATCAAAAAGATTGCTGCAGGTGAAGTTATCGAACGCCCGGCTTCGATAATCAAAGAACTTTTAGAGAATAGCCTAGATGCTGGCGCCACAAAAATAGCAATCAAAATTGCGTCGGCGGGACTGTCTCTTATTGAAATCAGTGACAATGGAGAGGGTATGGACCAGGCAGATCTGAAGTCAGCCACACAATTGCACTCAACTTCCAAGCTAAGTAGTATAGAGGATCTGGAACAAATCTTTACTTTTGGGTTCAGAGGAGAGGCGCTGGCCAGTATTGAAGCAGTTGCCGATCTCACTATTATTAGCGCAACTACTTCCAAACAGGCATATAGCCGCAACGAGTCAGGTGAAGTCTTACTTAGTAGCCGCTCCCAAGGTACAACAATTATCGTCAAGAATTTATTTCGTAAGCTCCCTGCACGTCGCAAATTTTTGAAGTCAGAGCGTACTGAGGAAACGCTGTGTCGAGAGGTAATACGCAAACTTGCAGTTATTAACTCTAACGTAGAGTTCAGTTATTCTGTGGATGACAAACTATTACTCACCTTAACCCCCACAGCATTTTTAAACCGCTTTGCAGAAATATATAAGTTCAAAGTCCAAGATCTACTGAGTCTGAAAGGGGATAACACCGTGAATAATACAAACAGCAATGATGTTAGAATTAGCAACGGTGTTAAAAGTAATAAGGACAGCAAAGATAGTAAATATAGTAAATATTCTATGAGCGGCCTTGTTAGCACCCCAAAACTTGCTACTAGCAACCGCAAGGCTGAGCAATTAATAGCAATCAATGGCCGGTTGGTCAGAAGTCCTATGCTAGCAGTTGCGGTCAAACAAGGTTTCGCAGAAACACTACCGCCAGAACTATACCCTAACTTTGCTATCAGCCTCAAGATTGAAGGTGCGGACCTAGATATTAATATCCATCCCCGCAAAGAGGAAATTAAAATAAGCAATGAAGGTGAGTTATTTAGCTTTGTAAAGAATATTGTAGCAGAGACTTTGCGAGTCTACAGTAGAAATCTAATGACCGAGCGCTTTCAAGATGGCTCTTTCTCCTCGTTAGAAACAGCTACATTCTCACGCTCAGCTGAAAATTCACGGCCAGGAAATGGATACACTTACCCACAAATCACTAGTAGTTCCAGTAAAGTCCAAGATAGCCTGGACTTTAGCAAGAACCTATTAAACTTAGGGTCCAAACAAGAAAGTGAGATACCCTGGAATTCCAATAACAGCAAGAAGCTGAACAGCCTAGCGAGTTCAGGTACAAAGTTCTTACAGATTTTCGATACTTATTTGGTAGGAGAAAGCCCTACTGAAATGATTGTAATCGATCAACATGCAGCGGCGGAAAGAATTAACTATGAGAAACTGCAGAGCCAATTGCTAAACGGCAGTGTCCAAAAGATACCCTATCTGATACCAATTACTCTGGAGATTCCATTCAAATTGGGCACAGACAGTGCATTGATATCTGAGTTCAGTAAATTAGGTTTCGATTTAGAGCTATTTGGCCAAGACAGCGATAATTACGTGTTTAAAATCACTGCCCTGCCGGCGATATTAGCCAATAGCAAACGTTTAAAGGCAGCACTAGCAGAGTTCACCACAGACTTATTAGAGCAGCAGATTGACTTAACTAATATCAAGCGTGGACTAGACCTGGTTTGCGCTACTCTGGCTTGCCATAGCAGTATTAGAGCTGGAGACAAGCTGGATTCTTTACAGATCCAGAGATTGGTCACTGATCTGGCTGAGTGTGTCCAACCGTATAGTTGCCCTCATGGACGGCCTGTGATCTGGGCAATTACACGCACTGAACTAGAAAAACAGTTTCTACGAATCAAGTAAATTAGCATTTTAACCTTGAACTATATGAACACCAATGAATAATAATGAGCAAGTGCTAACAGATATCAAAAAGTTATTATTAGATTTCGGCAAACGAATTTCACCGGCTCTAGTTGTAATTGTAGGGTTCATCTGTGGGTTCGCGGTTCTGCTGTTGAGTCTCTTGGGAATCATTGCTAATAATGAAAATTTGCAGCTTCCAGCGCCTTCTGCCAATATTGTTAATAGAGCGAATTTAGCTGCGATTAAGACTGCCACAGTAAGGCTGAGCAACTCCACTGCAGACACAGTCACAGTAACTGCTGAAGTGGCTGACACTGAATCAAAAAGAGCTCAGGGATTGATGAATCGCAGTTCATTAGACAATAATTCTGGCATGTTATTTGTCTACGAAACTGAGCAACAAGCCTCATTTTGGATGAAAGATACACTTTTGCCCCTGGATATTGTTTTTATTGATGCAAATAGCAATATTACTAACGTGAGTGCAAATACCGTTCCGAACAATACCTCCAACATTTACAAATCCAATGCGCCGGTTAAGTATGTATTAGAATTGAATGCAAATCGAGCTGCTGAACTTAATTACTCTGCAGGAACGAAATTGGACATAAAGATAGTACAGCAATAATTCTAGTGAGCAATTTATTTGAACGATTCTCTTATCATTGCTTCTAGCAGGGTCAATACAACTATCAAGATTTGGAGAGGCACTATTAATTATTTACTCAGTTGACCCGAAACATACAATATTGACTTGACTTTAAGGGAGAAAATTTCTATATTTTAATTAGGAAGGAAACTTCCAAGGCAGTAAATAGTTAGAAGTGCAAGCAAAAATGTCTCGTAGGAGACATTTTTGTTGGGTTTGGGTTGGATTTCAGCTTATTCACAAAAATATTTAGCAGAATAAAGCTTCATCTGCTAAAATAATTGTATAACTTTTTAGGCAGTATTTATGGCTTATTATGTACCTACAGTGATAGAAAGATCTCACGAAGGTGAGCGTGCTTACGACATTTACTCTAGATTATTAAAGGATCGCATTATATTCTTAGGCACTGGCATCAACGATGATGTTGCCAATGCCATCGTGGCCCAACTATTATTTCTGGCAAAAGAAGACGAGGAAAAAGATATCAAGATGTACATCCATAGTCCGGGTGGAGTGGTTTATTCTGGGTTGGCAATTATCGATACCATGAACCATATTAAGCCTGATGTGGTAACGATTGCTGTGGGATCAACAGCTTCAATGGGCACTATGATCCTGGCCAATGGTGCCAAGGGCAAAAGGTTATCCCTGAAGAATTCCACTATCCATATGCACCAGCCGTTAGGTGGAGCAGAAGGACAGGCTAGCGATATAGAGATTACTGCTCGTGAAATTCTTCGTCTCAAAGTGCTATTAAAGGATATGATTGTAAAGCAAACCGGTCAAAAAACTGAAAAAGTAGAAGCAGATATGGATAGAGATTTTTTCTTAACTGCACAGATGGCAGCAAAATACGGTATAATCGATAAGGTTATTGAGTAAGCTCAAGGGCGGTTAGCTCAGTTGGTAGAGCATTCGCTTGACGTGCGAAGGGTCATAAGTTCGAATCTTATACCGCCCATGTCACCTAAAACACATAGATGGAAATATCTGAAGACACAGAAAAACTTAGACATTCAGCGGCACATATTCTGGCCCAAGCAGTCCTCAGACTTTATCCTGACGCTAAATTAGGAATAGGTCCAGTAACAGAGACAGGATTTTCATATGATTTTGCCTTCACTAGCCCTCCCAATAAATCGGAAGCCGCTTTTATTCAGGGTATAGAAACTGAGGCTGAGCGAATTATTGAAGAAGAATTACCTTTCACTCAAACCTATTTACAAAAAGAAGAAGCCCTAGACATGCTCTATCAACAAGGTCAAATCTTCAAGACTGAATTAATGCAAGAGATCACAGAAGGCGAGATTAGCTTTTACCGCACTGGTAGTGAGTTTATTGATCTTTGTCGAGGTCCGCATGTCAGTGACTCTGGCAAGGTGGGGGCAATCAAGATTAGGCAATTATCTATTGCTCATTGGCTCGGAGATGCCAGCAGGCCCGAGTTACTTAGAATCACTGGACTTGCTTTCCGCACTAAAAAAGAACTGCAAGAATACCTAGCTCTACAAGACGATATTCTTACTAGACAGCATGAGGTTCTAGGGGAGGAGTTACGCATCTTTGGCAAGACTAGTAATCAAGCCGACAGTATTCATACCTTGCTCGACAATGGTGTAAAAATGAAAGCTATAATTTTAGAAAAATTCAGTCAAGAGGTAATCGAAGATTACCCCCGCGTAGAGTTCTCCAACCTATGGTCTGAGCCACTGTTAAACAGCAATAAATTTAGTCAGTTTGTTAGCGAAGAAGAAAAAGTGCGCTTGCAAGGCAATTTCGTTTTGACTCGTAACTCCTTACCTCTAGAGCTGGATTACCTAGAACTACTATCATCGAAGCAACAGGGAAATATAGAGATAGAGACAGCCATAAATCATAAATTTAGTTTTTTACAACAGGAAATCAACTTTGATCCCAATCCTAGCAATCTTGCACGTTCAGGCCTACAGATAGGTTTAAATCATAGCGTACTTAGAGCTACTGAGCTGACTGCAGGCAAGAATCTCGCTGATAGCCTTAAAGTTCTCTTACTAGATTTGATTGGGACCTACAAACAGATTCTACCCGAGAATTATTCAATGCAGGTGGCAACAAATAATACAGATATTAGTAAATTCCTCGCTGATTTGTTAACTAATCTAGGTATAACAGTAAATATATCTCAAGATACTACTGAATTATTAGAACTATCATTGAGCTTCAGAGATATTTTCGAGTTAGAACATACTCTATTTACAATATCAGTTCCTCTAGAACCTTTAGAATTACTTAACACGCAGAGCAATCCGAAATCCACAACACAACCCTCTAGAAAATCGAAAAATTTCTTGCCTGAAATTTGTATTATCAGATCCGAGCTAATAGTAAGCCTAGAGGCACTGATCTCATACTTAGTTGAGTTCTATGATGGATACCTACCAATGGCAATTGCTTCATCTCAGGTTTTAATTCTGGCTGATAACGAGGCAGTGCTAAACTATGTAGATCTGGTTGGCAAGAACTTTACTAATAAAGGAATTCGTACAGAAATTTACAGAAGCGACTTCCGGCAGTCGCTGGCTACAAACCTTCGCGAAGCCAAAAAGTTACGAGCACCATTTGTGCTAACAGCTACTGAACATGAAGAACAAAACCAGATTTTTACGGTCATTCCAGCTAAAGGTGAGTCCTTGGGATTGATGAATGAGCAAGAGTTTTTGCAAAAAGTCTTTTAAATAAGTTAAAATCAGTTTAGCAGTCGTAAATATATCTTATATTAGTATTTATTGTTATCAACAAACCGTTCTTCAAAAAACCAAGTAATTATAGTCGCAGAAACAATTTTCCTCCTAATCGCAATAGCTTACAGTTCAAGTATAATCGCAATGAGTTCATCAAAGCTCCTATACTTTTGGTCATTAAGGATGACGGAGAGAACTTAGGGGAGCTTTCTAGGCAGGAAGCGCTGAGTATTGCCTATGAGGAAGAAAAGGATTTAGTGGAAATTGCCCCTTTAGCTACGCCTCCTGTAGCCAAAATTATCTCTTGGTCAAAATTCAAGTATGAGTATCAGGAAAAAGAGAAGGCTAGCAAGCATAAATCACAGGAACAAAAGGAAATTTGGTTTAAGGAATTTATTAGTGACGGGGATATTGAACATAAACTCAAAAAAGTTCGTGAATTTATAGACAAGAAAAATACCGTAAAACTAACTATTCGCCGCAGAGGTAGAGTTGCAAACGATATAATTAATGAATTAATGAAAAAACTAGTAGCCCAAACTACTGAATTCTCTAGCGTACTCGCCGAACCAAGAGCTAATGGCGCAAACCTCAGTATTATTGTTGGCCCTAAGAAAAATTAATGATATAATCTCAAACGTGGGCAAAGTAAAACATAAAACACACAAAGCAAGTGCCAAAAGATTCAAGCTTACTGCAACAGGTAAGGTTACTCACTTTCATACTAATGATAACTCTCATATGAAAGTCAAGAAAAGCACACGAACCCTGCGCAGACAAGAAGGGCAGTCTGCCTTAGGATCTAAGAATGAAGCCAAGAAAATCAAACGCTTGTTATTAAGTTAATTATTCAAATTAGTCTAAAATGCGCGTAAAAAGAGGTACAACAAAAAAGGCCAGACACAATAAACTTCTAGCAGGTACAAAAGGGTACAGAGGTACATATAGTAAGTTGATCAAACGTGCCAAAGAAGCGACATTGCACGCTGGTGAGTATAGCTATGCACACAGAAAACGCAGAGCTGGGCAGTATCGCAGAGTGTGGATCAAAAGCATCAATGCAGTTTGTCTACAGAATGGCACAAAATACTCAGTTTTCATCAATAACCTTAAGAAAGCCGCAGTGAAGTTAGATAGAAAGATTTTGGCCTATTTAGCTGTAAACAATACAACAGCGTTGAATACTCTCGTGCAAGGTGTTAGCGTAAACGCTAAACAATAAGGGAGTCATTAACTAGTAAAATTTACGGCAAACCCTATGGCCAATCTAGCTGAGCAAATTCAGGACATTGAACTAGAGTTCAAAGAAAAACTACGTCATGCTAATGGTGCAATTTCCAAGCTAGATTCTGAAACAGATATATCCAATTTCACTAGAGAACTATCAGTGAGCTTTTTAGGCGCTGAATCTGGTCTAGTTAAGGTACTGCGCAAGCTCAAAGATATCAAAGACCCTGCGGAAAAAAAACGCAATGGTGCCGATGCCAATAAGGTACGTCAAAGAATTGAAGCAGATATAGAAAGACTTGAGCAGAAATCTGTTCGTGAGTTGACTGAACGTAAGTTGAAATCTGAAATGCTCGACGTCACTGGCTCAGCTACTAATAGTTCTAAACTTTCCCACCAACACATCATTACCAAAACAGCCCAGGAGATAGAAGATATCTTCAGACAGATGGGCTTTGGCGTAGAATATGCCAATGAAGTAGACACAGCTTTCAATGCTTTCGACGCATTAAACATTCCAAAAAGCCACCCCGCTCGAGATAGTTGGGATACTCTTTGGTTAGAAGATGGCAATCTAGCAATTCCACATACTAGCGCTATGCAGAACCGGATACTTCAGGCAGCTGAAACTCCTATCCGTAAGGTTATTATTGGCAAATGTTTCCGCAACGAAGCCACTGACGCCAGGCACGAGCATACATTTATGCAAGTAGAAGGAGTATACCTAGACACGACCTGTAGTATGGCAGATATGTTAGGGATCTTGTTGGAATTCTTCGAGAATTTTTTTCAAAAAAAGCTTAACTATAAGTTTACTCCAGATTTTTTCCCATTTGTCGAGCCTGGTGGTCAGATGGCTTTTGAATTACAGTTAAAAAGCTGGGATGTGAGTGCTGTTACTAAAACAGGATTCTTGGAGGTATTAGGTTGCGGGATGATTCATCCCAAGGTGCTGGAGATGGCTGGCAAAGATCCAAGTAAATACTCTGGATTTGCCTGGGGGTTTGGTTTGGAAAGAGTGGCGATGCTAAAGTACGGAATTGGCGATATTAGGAGTTTTTATGGCAATAATATAAAGTTTAGTGCGCAAAATATTTAATTATCAAGAGAGCAGTTCAGAATGTATATTAGTAAAAAGTGGTTGAAAAAGTATGTGCCTGATATCGATTCCTTAAGTAACGACTTCTTAGCAAATAAACTTACTAACTCTTTAGCAGAAGTTGAAGGGGTTGCACTGCTGGGGGACAAACTAGAAAGAATTGTCTCCGGGGAGATTAAATCCATAAAAAAACATCCAGACTCTGAGAAACTCTCAGTATGTATTGTAAATATTGGCTCAGAGGAGCTGCAGATAGTTTGTGGCGCCAGCAATGTCGCAGAAAATGCCAAGGTAGCAGTGTGCTTGCCAGAGGGCAGTGTATACAACCCCCAAACCGGGGAAAGAGTACATATTAGTGCTACTAAAATCAAAGGCATCTCCTCAAATGGTATGCTATGTTCTGAAAAAGAACTGAGCATCGGTGATGATCACAGCCAAATTCTGATTTTACCTGAAAATTATGAAGTAGGACTTGACCTTGACGATACGTTTAAGGATACAGTCTTTGAAATCGAAAATAAATCTTTAACCCATAGAGGTGATTGTTTTTCGCATTTAGGTGTTGCACGTGAAATTGCTGCAATTTGCGACATAGAATTTAATGAGTTAACCACAGAAAATATTATTCCCCAAACTGAAGCATTACCACTTGAAGTAGAAATAGATGCTGACAATTGCAATCGCTTTACTGTAGTCACTATCAAAGGAGTAAAAGTAGCCCCTTCACCATTGTGGTTAAAACTTGCGTTGCGCAGTATTGGGCAACGCTCTATCAATAATATAGTCGATATCACCAATTATTTGATGCATGACAGTGGACAGCCATTGCACACCTATGACTACCGCAAGATTAGAGACAATAAACTGATTGTCCGTAATGCCAGGGCAGGTGAAAAAATTTCTGCTATTGATCATAAGAGCTATGTTCTGAGTGATGGTAATTTGCTGATTACGGATAATGATAAAGTACAGAATATAGCTGGTATCATCGGAAGTGAAGGTTCAGCAGTAGGTGAGGGGACAACGGATATTATTCTGGAGGCAGCGAACTTCAATCCTCAAAATATCTTGGCCACAACTCGCAGTTTAGGAATTCGCTCTGAAGCTGGTGTACGCAATAGCAAAGGAGTTGATTTGGCGCTAACCCGCAATATCATCACTAAAGCTGTAGAATTGATTCTGGATATAGCTGGAGGCGATGTGGCTAGCGAGATATTGGATGTGATCAATAATCCAGCCGAAGCTCTCACAGTAAAGCTAGATTTATTGAGCGTAAACCGCATAGCCGGTGTCAATGTACCTTTAGAGGACATTGTTATATACCTTGAACGACTGGGTATTCTGGTCAAAAACCGTAGTGCTTTATCATTAGTTTCCGCGCAAATAAATGTACCAATGGTGGCTGAATTAGACATTCCTAGTTGGCGTAAAGATCTAAATACTCCCCAAGATATTGCTGAAGAAGTCATTCGAATTTTTGGCTACGATCAAATCTTACCGAGATTGCCATTAAGACCCACTGGTGCAAATCCTGCGACTCAATTCCAAAAAACTTATCGCAGAGTAGGAGAGATATTGCTGAGGTTAGGCTATGATGAGGTGATCAATTATTCTTTCATTAGTAAGCGCCACGAGGACATTTTCAATCTCAAGCGCCGGCAGTTATTAGAGGTAAAGAATGCATTATCACCTGAGCTCAATTATTTCCGCAATAGTTTGATTCCAGGTATTGTCGAAACTTTTTATAAAAATATTAAGCTCGCTTCCAGCCGGGACATATTTGAGATTGGGAGAATTATCGACAATTACAGCTATACAGCTGAGCAGATTCCTTTACAGCCTTTTACCTTGGCCATGCTCAGCGGCTACACAATTACTGGCAAGGACTTGCCTGCTGATAGTGCGTTGAAACTAGATGAATTCAAAGGAGTTGTTGAAAGTTTGCTACATGCACTAGCGCTCCAGCAGATTGAGATAGAGTTTAAGACCTATGGTGAACAAGACCGTTTGGCGCTTTCAGGCTTGGTGCATCCATACAGAGCTGCTAGTATAATGATCAAAAACAAGAATATTGGTGTGGTAGCTGAGATCGACCCCAGGGTAACCCAGAAATTAGGTACTGAATCCACACATATATTTGTATGTGAATTGAACTTAGAGTTACTGGCAGAATTGCTGAATACAGTGGAAATAGAGTTCAAACCTATCTCAAATTTACCAGCAGTGGCTAGAGATATTAGTTTATGGATTAGCCCGAAATTAGAACTTGGTAGTCTGGAAAGTTTTATCCGCTCACAAGCGGCAGTTATCAGTGATTCTGGCGAATTTGAATTAAATCTAGAGCTATTGGGAGAGTTTCACAAATCTGATAAGGAGCGTAGTGCTACATTTAGGCTTAGTATTCAGCCTATGCAGAAAACCATTACTGACCGTGAAGCCAACCTAGTTTTGGAAGAAATTCTCAAAAAAGTACGTGGCAAGTTCCGCGTCACTATTAGGTAGTCATTCTTAGTTATAATAATATTGCCTGTCTAAGGCCCTACTTGAATAGTCGTTATATTGCTTTCGATATTTGGCGAGATTGATTTCACCATTATCTTGTAGGTACCTAGTAGCGGCGTAGGGAAGCTGGCAGTGGCAGAAATTAGACCCTCGTCCATATTAATCTCACTGGTACTATTGTCTGGTTTGGTGACCACTAATACCAGATTGTTCAATTTGGAGCTGTAACTGGCCTCTACAACAATATTAGCAGCCAGCGGCTTGGTGCTGTTGTTAGTAGGAGCCACAATTGTCAGAGTCGGATTCACTCCGGAAATATTAATGTTGGCAGTATTGGATCCAGTCCTGCCTTTAGAGTCAAATACCTTGGCAGTGAAGATATAAGTGCCACTCAAAGTGCCACTAGGGATTGAAAGATTGCCCAAGAAGCTAGAATTATTGGTTTGGCCCAATAATGTATTGCCCAAATAGAATTCAATCTTAGTGACGGCGTCGCCCATGCTAAAAGCATTTACATTCACTGAAATGTCGCCAGTGTAATTGCCCAGATTTATAGGTGACATGATTTGTGCCCAAGGCTGATCACCATTGGAAGAGCGGTTCACATTACATAATTCTGTGGGTGCACCATTGCCACCTTGCTTACTTTTTAACCAATTATCCAGGTACTTCTGCAAACTCTCTGCAGGCATTTTCATATAACTAAATTCTTTTTGTACAGAATTACCGGTAACCTTATCGATATCACGGGCTAATTTGTCTTGCTGATCTACGCAGACATCGACCACTTGCTTGGTGCTATAAACTGGTGGTACTAATCCCTCGATAAAATAATCGGATTTACCTTCACAAACATCTTCAGTCTTGCCATTGACGTTGATCTTGCCACAAATTCTACCAGTGGCAATCCCGCCAGGACGGTTGAAAGGAGTCCGAGCCTTGAAATAATTGCTATCGCCCACCTTTTCCATGAAGTTGCGCACCCAAGGTTCAACGTTTGTGGAACCAAATGACTGCCTGCCCATAGGCGTATTGTCATTATTTCCCGACCAGCCTAAAGTTACGAAGTCAGGTGAATATACTATGAACCAGTTATCTTTATTTTCTTCTGAAGTTCCGGTCTTACCGCCCAGATCTCGTTTATCTTTCCACTTGACTGGTGAAGAATCTCCAGTAGCACCTCTAGGATTGGTAGAGTCATTGACCAAGAATGCCGCTTTTTCGTCCATCAATTGCTTTGGCTGCGGCTTGTTCTTATCATTCAAATCAAAGATTACGTTACCTTGTCTATCCTCAATTTTCAAAATGGCCTCGTAAGGTACGTAATTGCCGCCATTTGCTAAGGTGGCAAATGCGTTGGCATGTTCCACGGCTTTCACATCATTGGCACCTAAGGCGGAAGAAGGTCCGTAGCCTGCAGGATCTACGTTCACTGTATAGCCAATTTCCTTCTTAAGTTCTGCCAATCTGGCAGGTCCAAAAGACAGAAGTGCCTCAATTGCTGGAATATTGCGAGACTCACCCAACATAATTCTAGCTGAACTAACCCCATTGAAATCTCTGTCTGAGTTTTGGGGCTTATAATTACCAATTTCAATAGGAATATCAGCCATCTGAGATCCAGGAGCAATTTTGCCCTGTCTAAATGCTTCATAGTAAACAATTGGTTTAATTGAGGAGCCGGGCTGTTGCTGGCTAGTCAAAATATTAACTTCACGATCGAATAGCTTTCCCTCGCTATCATCTAGTGACTTACAGTCAGCTAATTCTGTGTTGTTGAAGCATTTAGACCCAACCATGGTGAGAATCTCGCCAGTCCTTGGCACCATCGTCATCATCGCCGAATTGCGTGCGCCATATTTCTTGCCGTAGTTCTTACCCTGAGCTTGCTCCTGGACCACTTTCAAAGCTGTATCCTGCATGGCCAAATCAATAGTCGTATATATTTTATAGCCACCTTTTTTGATTTCATTTTCTGTGAAAGCCACTCCTTCATTGTAAGGACGCGATGTCAGTAGGTCCAAAGCAAAATAGGCAAAATGTGGGGCTTTAATATTATCAATTGGCTCTCGATAGCTTAGAACCTGGGCTTTGGCAGTAGCAATTGATTCGTCGCTAATAAAATCTTTTTTCTCATCTTCCGTTAATTGTCTGGACTCCTTTGTAGCCTTAGCATCTCTGGACTTGCGCACCTCTGTATTAATTTTGTCCTTGTAACGCAATAATTGTTTGAAAATGAAGTCGCGTCTTTCTTGCAAACGCTCTTCTGCGATCTCAGGCTTGATTGAGCGAGTAGGTGACAGCACTGAAGGGTTGTTGGGAATTGCCGCAATCACAGTGGCCTCAGCCAAAGTCAGATCTTTGGGGTCCTTGCCAAAATAGAAACGACTGCCAGTTTTTACTCCATAGACATTACTACCTTGACTCACCAGGTTTAAATAGGTCAGTAAAATCTCATCTTTGTTACGCACCCGCTCTACCTGCAAAGACAAAACCAACTCCCTTACTTTACGCCCAAATGTTTGTCTCGTGTTTTCTAATCCTGCGTTTTTAACAACTTGCTGAGTAATGGTACTACCTCCACATTGCGCTGAACCGCTTTGTACGTAGCGAAATGCGCAACCTAAAATACCAGTAAGATCAAAACCTGAATGTTCGTAGAAAGTGATATCCTCCGCAGCTAATATTGACCACTTTAATTCTGGGGGGATGACTTCGTCAATGTTTTGCTCTTTGGCTAACTTCAAACTATCGCGGTTATCCTTGCCAAATAGCCTCCATAACTCCTGACCACTGCGGTCATACATTACACTGGTTTCAGCGGAAAAGTTTGGATTATCAAATGGTTTTTCTGGATCTGGCAAATCGGCTGTCTCAGCCTGCAACCAAGCCAATCCACCCAGCAGACCAATAAACAATAGAATTGCGAAAATCGCGGAAAAAGTGTAAAAGATTTTAATCAAGCCCTTGTTTTTGCGGCCAGCACTGATGCTTTTGCCTACTCGGCTAAAAATATTTGTCGACTTTTTACCTGCTGAATCACTAAAGCCTTTCCAGGCAGCAAATGTATCTGAGGACTTGTGGCCCTGAGCTTTAGCGTTATCAAACCTAGACTTACTATCGAAACTCCAACTCTTATCTGATCTTTCTGGCTTTTCAGGCTTGCGAATGCTCTTATTGCCTAGTTTGATTGTAGTAGAAAACTTTTTCGCCATTAGAAATCTTATACTAAATTTAGTGCTTATATACTATAACGGAAAATTATGATGAGAGTGTCAGATTATGTTTGAGTTTGCAGCTGCAAAAACTTGACTAAATTGTGCTTTAATCCACCAGAATTTAGAGAATCATCTTTTCGATAATACATTGACAATATTTAAATATACTAGTAATATATTTAAAATGTTTAATAACACAATTACTATAAACCTCATTCTCGAAGCAACCAATCATCACGGGGGCGGGTAATTTCTATATTAACTAAATACTTTATCTAACCACCTCCCGAAAGGGAGGTTTTTTTATACCATGTCGTCCCAAGCTATAAATGCAACAGAACACCAAGGGCAAGCTCTAGCAAACAGTGAAGCACCATTGCAGTATGCAACTAATTCAGTAACATTTGAACAATTGGTAGGCAATCCAGAATTAAGGAGAAATTTCAGAGAGCAAATTGGATTACAAATTGTAAAAGACGGTTTTATCACCTCCGAAGGTAGCTATGTAGTGGTAAGCCAGGGAACATTGACTACTTTCCAATCAAATTGGCAAAAGCATTTCCCCGCAGAGAATGCAGGTAGCTTTAAGTTTATGCAGCCAGGAAATATAGCGGATTCTAATGTCGATGGTTTTAGACACTATGATGAAAACACAGTATTTTTAGGAACATATGATGCTAGATCGCCAGTACTTGATAAAGTAATTGCGTGTTTCAGAAATATCGACTTGAGACCTATCTCTCTTCATGATAGCTGTGAGTCCCCAAGATTGTCTGCTCCCCAAAAGTTTGCTAACGCATTTGGTTTTTGGCCTGGTTATCAACCACGTGTACTGAGCCTTACAATGGGCATGACTGATCGGAAAGCAGAGCTGGCGAAAAATCGAGCTGTAATAAGTCTAGTATATATGAACCCATTATTAGATCCATCATGGGAAGTTGGGGTCTGTCAATTTGTAGATAGTTATGCTACTAACCTAACAGATAACATAAGCAGACTATGGCCAAATCTAGAGCGAACAATCCAATATAGTCAACTTGGCAAGCCTGAAAGGATAGTTTATCGGTCAAGTAGTTCATAACTGAATCTCAATTACTTGATAAATTTGTAATTGTAATAACAAGTAGCAGGTTTGAGACTCACCGAACATCTTGTTTGCGGGTTATAATCATTAAATTAATGCAAATGTCATGTCGATAAATCTAGAAACACTTACAAAGGAACTACTTAGGCTGGTAAATATACACTCCTACACTTTAAACTCCACCGAAGTTAATGCAGTTGGGGAAGCCTATCAGGCGCTGTTAACCGTCGCAAATTTAAACTGGGAACAACACATACCTAAAGATAAAGGCTTCGGCAACCTCTTAGTCGCAAGGAGTCAGTTACAGGACACTAAATTACCCCAAATAGTTTTGACTGGCCACCTTGATACAGTTTATCCCGAGCATCACCAGCAAAATATTCGGATCGAAGACAGAAAACTTTATGGGCCAGGAACTATAGACATGAAGGCAGGCTTGATAGTCATGATGGCAGTAGTCAAAGAGTTGGCAGCAAGTAACAATCTGAAAAACCTTACCTTAATATTGACGCCAGACGAAGAACAAATGCAGGTGGAACGTTTCCCAGTTATGACTGAACTCCTGAGAAATTCCACACATCTGATGGTTTATGAAGGTGGACCTCCATATGAGAATTTCAGCACCAAGAAACTCGTAGTACAACGTAAAGGCTACTTAGCATATCAGTTGAAGGCTAAAGCCAGCGGCGGGCATTCCGGAATGCTGACAAGTCCCCATGAGCGTCACAGTGCAATCCATGAACTTATCCAACAATCAACTAAGATCATGAACGCGGCAAATTATGAGCTGGGAACTTCTAGCAATATTGGGACAATTAGTGGTGGCACTGCTACAAACGCATTAGCACAAAGTGCCAACATTCATTTTGATGCTAGAGTCGTCAATCAAACAGAGTTTATGCGTATGCAAAATCTCTACGAATCTCTAGCCGGCAGCCCTTTCGATTCTGAGGTGAGTTTAGAAGCTCAATGTGAAAGCGCAGTTTTTCCATTAGCACACTCCTCAGCAAATCAAGCGTTTTTCGAGCTAGCTCAGGCCAGCGGACATAAACTGGGCTTCACGATATCGCCCGAGTTTAGAGGTGGAGGCTCTGATGCAAATCGGTTCATTTACCATAATCCACAGCTAGCAGTGCTAGATAATCTTGGCCCAACAGGTGAAGGAGACCACACGGAAGAAGAATTTGTCTATTTGGACTCATTGCTTCCATCTATCAGACTGTCTATCGGAATAATCAAATCTTTACTTTTGGTTAGTTGAATTTAAAATATTTGCAATTCTTCAATAGAATTGGTATGTAATTAACTGTGAATCAAACTAACTGTAACCACAACTTTTATTTTTTCTATTTTACAAATCCGTCTCAGCGGGCAGTAATGGTTGTGTAACTAATCTTTTTAGCAAACCAAACTTTATACCCGCGCAAGCGGGTTTTTTTATTGTATTTACATTAAAATGACTACAGAAACACCAGTTGCCGCACTTGGCCCTTTCGTCGAGAAGCAATTAGTAACTTTACAAAATGATATTCGCTTATTGGTGGTAGCAGGTTCAGGTAGCGAGAATATTCCCAAGCCAGTAGGCTTAGCAGTTGAAACATGTGTAAGTAATGACATCTACACTGTTGCACATGCTTTTGGTCTATTAGGATTAGCACTGCACGAAGCCCATCATCGAGGGATGGATTGCCAAGTTACCCCTAGCGTGATTGAGCATTTTGCCAGACTAGCGAATAATGATCTCCCACCCAAGGTGGCGATAATTGGCCCTGTCAATGTAGGTTTAAATATTGCTCTGCTAGCAGGAGCTTATGGCATGGAGCCGATACTTTGCCACCGTCCCGGCAAGGGCAAGGATCCAGACAGGGGAATCACAGACGATCTAGGCGCAGCAGTGGCAGTTGTAGATATAATCTTCATTACGGTTAATAGTCAAGATTTGATTGATGTTGACCTTGCTAGCAGGATAGAGCCAGGCAGAATTCTGGTCAATATTGCTAGAGGCCAAGCAATTAGCGACAAAGCCTGGAAGTTACTTGCCAATCGCTCTACAGAAATATCTATAGCTACCGATGTCTGGCCTAATGAATCAAAAGCCCAGGAAGAGTTTACCCACGGAATTGCTCAGTTAATCGTAAATCATAGAATCATTGGCACACCACATTCCGGGGCACGTTGGGAAGAATGCAATCTCATGATAGTTCAAGAAGTCGCTCACAAAATAGCTCGCTACTTAGGTAATACTTATCTAACCAAACCCAAAAATAAGCTAACTGTTGATAATTACCCCAAGCTAGCAGAGCGAATCGGGAGACTAGGCAGCAGGCAGGAATTAATTGCCGAGCGCATCGCTTTGCAACGAGTAAGGTGCATTCGTACAAATATGTTTCACTTGGCTGGACAAGTTTTGGATGGCAAGGATATAAGATGGCCGATATTGTCTGCAGATATAGAATTACAGAATTCACCAGAACAATTGTGGGCAAATGCCCTAAATCAACTATAATTCAATTAACTATTCACAATCATGTCAAACAAAGTTCTACTTTTGGGTGAAGTAACTGCAGAGCACACACTTGTATTGCTTTTGGCTGATATGCGCAAACTGACTAAAGCAGACGCTGAACTAAAGCTGGGTAAATGGGATCGTAAATCAAACCAACTGGTGCAGGCTTTCGGCCAAAAGGTGGGCATTGTGGGTTTGGGCAGAATTGGCAGATATGTGGCTCAATTACTCAATGCCATTGGCATGCAAGTATATGCCTATGATCCTATGGCGCCAAACTATCACTTTATTCGCAGCAGAGTCGCAAGAGTAGAATCTTTAGATGAATTAATAAGTTCATTGAATTATCTATCTATTAATACACCTCGTGATACAACTACCATGAATATGATCAACTCAGACCATATTGACAAACTGGCCAAACCAAACGGCATAGTAAATACTGGTCGAGGCGGTATCGTCAATGGAGACGTGATCATCGAAGCTTTAAAGTTGGGTGCACTAGATTTTTACGGCACTGATGTATTCAATTCTGAACCTAACCCCAATCCTGAGCTAATCAGGCAGAACGTGATTGCTACTCCACATACTGCAGCCAATTCAGCTGCTGCTCAGCACCAAGTAGCCCTTGATATAATTATGCAATTGCAAGAAGTCTTGCAATCCAATGCACCTCCTAGTTACTTAGTTAATTCTAGTCATCTTTAACTTAATTAGCATATCATTATGACGAAAGTAAGCATTATCGGCTTTGGCAGATTTGGCAGGACTCTATTGGATTTATTGAAATTGAGCGATTACCAAGTTAGCATTTATGCCCACACTCCTGAACAACTGGAGTTAATCAGAGCGGAAGTGGGAAGCTTCGCCGAAGTGACCTCTGATTTAAACATTGTTTATCTTTCTCATGTAATTTTCTATTGTGTACCGATCTCTAAGTTTAGAGAGGTTATCAAAGCTCATAGAGAGTATTTCCGTGAGCAGCTACTAATTGATGTATTATCTGTCAAAATCCACCCGCAAGAAGTCTTCTCAACGGAATTACAGGGTACTAATTGCCGAGCTATCCTCACTCACCCTATGTTCGGGCCAGATAGTAGTAGAGGTGGTTTTCTAGGCCTACCAATGGTTATGCACAATCACAACGCTGGCTCTGAAGAATATAGTACCTGGAAGCAGTTTTATGCTAAGGCAGGGCTGAAGGTTATTGAAATCACTCCAGATGAGCACGACCGTTTGGCAGCGTCTTCCCAGGGCGTGGCCCATGTAATTGGCCGCACACTAAAGGAGTTTGGTTTTCAACCTACAATTATTGATTCTCTAGGTGCCAAGAAACTAGATGAGGTTATGACCCAAACTTGTAGCGACACATGGGAATTATTTACTGATTTACAAAATTACAATCCTTACACAAAAGTTATGTTTGCCAGTTTATTAGAAGCTTTTAACAAAATCTCAGTAAAGTTGGACAGTACTCAATAATCTATTTTAAATACACCATCATGGCCATCAAGACAGCAGACAAATTAAACGACTTTCAAGAGTACTTTTTCTCACGTGTAAATAAATTAATCGCAGAGGTAGAAGCTGACTCCGGTGAAAAGGTGATTAGCCTGGGAATCGGCTCACCTGATTTACCGCCACCAGCGGAAGTAGTTGCCAGGCTCAAGCAGGAATTGGATATACCTGCCAATCATAAATACCCTAACTATGGCGGAGCACCTGAACTGAGACAAGCAATGGCGAGCTACTACCAACGGCGCTTTAATGTTGCATTGAACAGCAACAGCGAGGTTCTGCCGCTATTGGGTTCTAAAGAAGGCTTGGTGAACGCCTGCTTTGCCTTTATGAACCCCGGTGACTTCGCCCTGGTGCCAGAGCTAGGCTATCCCGCCTACTCTGGAGGACCTTTACTGGCTAGTGGACATGTACTCACGTACCCGCTACTGGCTGATAAGCACTGGCTGCCTGATCTAATAAAGCTAGGGGAGTTATTAACAGAGCACAAAACTGCTGGCAAAGCACCAGTGAGGATCTGGTGGTTAGGCTATCCAAACAACCCTACCGGCGTGGTAGCTGAACTAGCTGATCTGGAGGAATATGTGGAGTTCGCACGCAAGCATGAGTTGATCATCTTTTATGACAATCCCTACGCAGACGTTTATTGGGGCGGTATTACACCCCCAGCTAGCATTTTAGAAGTTCCGGGTGCACGCGCACTTACTATAGAATTTAATTCTTTAAGTAAGACTTATAATTTAGCTGGATGGCGAGTAGGCATGGCAATTGGTGGAGCAGAGTTGATTGCAGCACTTCTAAAAGTGAAAAGCAACGTGGACACCGGCATTTTCACAGCTATACAAAAGGCCTGTGCTTTCGCTTTAGATGAAGTCTCAAATGACTGGATTAAGCAGCGCAACCAAGTATATGCCCAAAGGGCAGACTACCTAAACAAACATTTGAAAGCCTTGGGATTTGAATTTGCCGAGCCTGTCGCTAGCTTATATATCTGGGCTAAAATCCCCCAGAGATTATTAGAACAGTTTGAGAGCACAGAAGACCTGTCACTCAGCTTAGTGAAAGAAATCAAAGTATTGTTAACTCCTGGAAGTACCTTTGGTGCTGCAGGTGAAGGCTATGTGAGGATTTCTCTGTGTCAGCCACAGACAACTTTAGAAATAGCATTGAGAAAATTAGAAAACTATATGCTAGCGTTAGCATAAGCTATGTGTACCTAAGGTCCACATAAAAAAACCTATTGATTTGGTTGCAAGTAGCTAAATTAGTAGTTGCGAATGACTTTGACAACCTTGCCCTGGATTAACACGTCCCCCTTCGGCAGTATAATAGGACTATATTTGGGATTAGCTGGCTGCAAGCGAATTTTCTTACCCTCGGTGAAAAAGTACTTGAGAGTAGCTTCTCCGTCTCGATTCAAAGCCACTACCATATCACCATCGCGCACCTGCGCAGTCTTCAGGGCCACAATCACGTCTCCCTCAGCAATATAACTATCTATCATAGAGTCACCCTTTACCTTCAATGCAAAATATTGCTCCAAAGTAGAGAAGTCCCGAGCAGGTAACTGAATATACTCTGATACGTCTTCTACTGCCTCGATTGGGTAGCCAGCAATAATAGTTCCCACCATAGGAATCCGGATAAACTGACCAATAAACTTGCCAGCATTCATCACGTAGTTGATCCCACGATTGGAGTTGGCGTCACGTTCAAGGTAACCTTTAGTTTCTAGCGCCTTGATATGCTGATGTACTGTACTTAAAGCTTTGACACCCAGAAAGCTTTGAATATTGAATAGGGTAGGGGACTCTTGATTGGAATCGATGTAGGTCTCCACAAAATCTAAAATTCTTTGTTGCTTGGCAGTGAGTTTTTTCATAGTAGCTTCGGTTATGTATTAGTATAAATATACCGAAGCTACTACCTAATTGTCAAGCTAGATCTTAAAAATTATAAATCGTGCCAGTACTACCTGCGGCTCCGCCAGCTGCTGCGCCTATCAAGAGGATGAAGACTATAATACAAACTCCAGCAATCAATATTGCCGATACCGCTATGATAATAGACGGTAAGCAGCCAGTGACAACTGCTCCCGTTGAGTCCATCTTGCCAGTTGTTTTCAGAGCATTGACGAAAATATAGTAATAATAAACAAATGCTGCAAGTCCCAAGAATATGTATAAAAATCCAAACCCAATTCCAAGTAGTGTTCCTAAATCGTAAGAAATATACCTAATCCCTGAATTCACTAAAGTCAGTAATGCCTGGACAATACTTACAATAGATGCGGGAATTGAAGCTAGAAGGGCAGCCTTGAGTATGTCTGATGCAGGAATGTTAGCACCAAAAAGACCAGCAATAAACTTTACTAGGAATATGTAAATAATATAGAAGACCAATAGTAATGGAATACCACACAATAATATTCCCAAAACATAACTTATACCTGATATAGCAAAGCCCGAGGCCAGACCTAGTTGTGAAAATTGTCCTCCAATCGCTGAAAAATCGAGTGAACTTGCTAAGATAGTAGGAATGGCAACCGCAATAGACACCAAGATACTAAGTCCGATCAACTGAATCAAAGTGAACTTAGAGGCGACCTCAGCATAGTCTCTATGGGCGCTGGTAAATAGCTTCTTAAAGGCGTCTAACATATGAAAATTACTAATCTAAAATAATTTATGCACTTATTAACTTTATTCTAAGCAATTTATAGCTTATTGCAAATTGAACAGTCTCTCCTTGGTCTTAAGCTTCAGAGCCTCTATACTTTTTTGATAGAGCTTTACTTCAGTCATAGGAAAATGCTTAGGATTGAGAGTGTAGATCTCGAAACCGTTGATACTAGCCAAAGCTGCCACCAAACAATCGGAGATGGTAAGAAATTCATAGTAGGGCTTGTATTGTTGCATAAATTCTCCTGCCAGCTCAGCAGACTTGCGATCGAAGCTTTTTAACTTGAATAAATCAAAAAAAGCATTGATTAACGGCAGCTCCTCAGATAATGCATGCGTATTCACTTCTGCAATCTGAATCGGAGTCAACACTCCTGCCTGCATTTCCAATAAATGCGTAACCTCATTCTTACAAGCTTTGTTGTCCTGTAAACATTTTACTAATACATCTGTGTCAACTATAACCATTGGCGTTCAGTTCTAAGTTTAGATTCAGTCTGGGATAATTCAAAATCTGCGAAGCTTTGCAAACCAACAATCTTGTTGATTGTAGTCTTGACATCTGTACGGGCATAGACCTCCTGCAGAGCGTCTCTAATGAGCTCTGACCTAGTCTTACCTGTTTTCACAGCTAGTCTGGCCAGTAACTTAATTATTTTTTTATCTAAGTAAATTTGCGTACGCCGCAAAGTTTAACTTTAATAAATTAACTAATTCTAATCATCAATAGTAATTGAATATATAATTCAATATAAATGCAATGCTAGTAGATCATTAGGGGAAGTGTAGGGTAGATGTATGCATTATACACCATCTCTGAAATAATCCTTGTGTTTCTACTTAAGCAAAGACGTACCCCCTTTTCTAAGATAATATTCCCAAGACGAAGGGCTAGCTAACAAGTTAAGTCAGATACATTCTGATCCGTTTTAGATACAAATTGAAAATAGCCCAAATTAGGTAACCAGCCAGAAGTCAGCTAGAGTTGTGCTTTGCTTTACCTCAAATGCCCTAGTTCATAATGTTAGTTCATACAGTTAGTTTTAGTAGTAAGGGGGGTGATATTGCATCTATTTTTATATCCCACATTGACCTTGATGTTAAGTCTCCTAAATTTTTAATATTATCTATTTAAATTTCATTTGGCAGTCAGTATACTTGTCTGCTAAAATAGAGTTATGAATCCAACAAATTTTACTACCAAAACTGTGGAACTGATTCAAGCAGCCCACAACTTAGCTGGCGCAAAACATAATCCTGCAGTCACTGAGTATCATTTATTGTCAGCTCTGGCCAAGCAAACTAATGGTATGGGACAAGAGATCTTGAAGAGCCTAGAACTAGAACTAAATACTTTGTACAGCCTACTCGAACTTCGGGTTGCCCAGTTGCCTACCATAACAAATAGCTCTGCCAATATTCTGGTTACTAACGAAGCAAACCAAGTCTTGCAAGCCTCTGCCAAATTTGCAGCGGAAATGCAGGATGCTTATATAAGTGTGGAACATTTGCTTCTAGGTCTATTAGAATTAAATACAATTCGAGAACTGCTTCCCAATATTACTGAGGAACGGGTGTTGAAAAAGCTTAATAGCCTACGTGGCAAGCAAAGAATCACCGACCCTGAACCTGAAAGTAAGTTTCGAGCTCTTGCCAAATACGCAATTGACTTCACTGAACTCGCACATGAGGGCAAACTTGACCCAGTAATCGGTCGTGACGCAGAAATGCGCAGAGTTTTGCAAATTCTTTCGCGACGCACCAAAAATAACCCAGTCTTAGTGGGAGAGCCAGGCACTGGCAAGACTGCGATTGTGGAAGGTCTAGCTCAAAAAATTATCACGGGTGATGTCCCTGAAACCTTGAAACATAAACGTTTACTCAGTCTAGACTTAGGCGCAATGCTAGCTGGAGCAAAATATCGTGGAGAGTTTGAGGACAGACTTAAAGCAGTCATTAGAGAAGTAGAAGAAAGCAGTGGCGCCGTGATTCTGTTTATTGATGAACTGCATAGCGTGATAGGTGCTGGTGGCTCAGAGGGAGCAGTGGACGCAGGCAATTTACTAAAACCAGCTCTAGCGCGAGGCAAGATGCGTACAATTGGCGCCACTACGCTCAAAGAATATCGTCAATATATTGAAAAAGACGCTGCCTTTGAGCGCAGATTCCAGCCTGTAATCGTGAATGAGCCTTCTGCAGATGACGCAATCGCAATTCTCAGAGGAATCAAGGAGAAATATGAAGTGCATCACGGCGTAAGAATCAGGGATAACGCGATTTTGGCAGCGGTTAACCTATCGGTACGCTACATTAATGACCGCTTTCTTCCTGACAAAGCTATCGACCTGCTTGATGAAGCAGCAGCAGCGCTGAGAATTGAAATTGATAGTAAACCATTGAAATTGGATGAGCTAGATCGCAAGATCATGCAATTGCAGATTGAACAGGAAGCCTTGAAAAAAGAAAATGACCCCCAGTCTCAACAAAGATTAGTAGAAGCCAGCAAGATTTTGACTGACCTGGAAGAGCAACGCAAGGCACTAGAACTGCAATGGCAAAGTGAAAAGAGCATCATCGACTCGATCAAAGCTGATAGCAAAGAAATAGATAGACTTAAAAGTGAAGCAGAGCAAGCACGCAGAAAGTACGATCTGCAAAGAGTAGCTGAGATCAACTATGGTCTAATTCCTGAGCTGGAAGCTAAGATCAGGGTCGCCAAAAACCGGCTAGCCAGTATTCAACAAGATAGCAAGATTCTAAAAGAAGAAGTAAGCTCTGAGGATATTGCCCAGGTGGTATCAAGATGGACTGGAATCGCCGTCAATCGGATGCTTACTGAGGAATCGGCCCGCCTAGAGAACATGGAAGTAGAGTTAGAAAAACGGGTTATTGGTCAGGAAGAGGCAATTACCGCTGTCAGTAACGCTGTACGTAGAGCTAGGGCAGGATTAAACGAGGAAAGTAAACCATTGGGTAGCTTCTTATTCTTGGGTCCAACAGGAGTAGGCAAAACTGAACTAGCCAAAGCTTTGGCTCAATTTTTATTCAATTCAGACCAGCAAATTGTGCGGGTTGATATGAGCGAATATATGGAAAAGCACTCTGTGGCAAGATTGATTGGAGCACCTCCGGGCTATATTGGTTTTGAAGAGGGAGGACAACTCACCGAGGCTGTCAGACGCAAACCTTACACAGTTGTTCTCCTGGATGAAATCGAAAAAGCCCACCCCGAAGTCTTAAATGTGCTTCTACAAGTTCTAGATGAAGGTAGACTTACTGATGGTAAAGGCAAAGCAATCAACTTCCGCAATACCTTGATCATTATGACTTCAAATTTAGCTAGTACTGAGATTATTAGACATCAGGCTGATCCTCAATTGCAAAAGCAATTAGTGGAAACTGCCATCAAGCAAGCATTTAGACCAGAATTCATCAATAGAATCGATGAAATAGTCACTTTCCAAGGACTTAGCAAACCAGATCTACAAAAAATAGTAAGATTACAGTTAGCTGGAGTAGCCGAGAGACTAGCCCGCAAGGAAATTAAACTGGAATTTAGACCACAACTAGTGAACTACCTAGCGGACACTGCATACGATCCGGCTTTTGGTGCCAGACCACTAAAACGACTAATTCAAACTACAATTCTAAATAAACTATCAATGCTGTTGATTGGTGAGCAACTAATACCTGGAGAAAGCATTACGCTCGATTATCAGGAAGGGAGAGTCGTATTCGGTGAGAGAGCTGTAGAATCTGCCGAAATTACAAACTCTAGTCCGCTATTGAAACCTAGGATCAATGCTATTAAGCCCACAGTATCTTCAAAAGTTGATGAGCCGGAAGATATTTCAGGTGTGATTAAGTTCAAGAAGGAACTTTAATGTCATCATTGCTCGCGGACTACAATTATGCTCTACCTGAAGAAAAGATAGCCAAATATCCACCCAGTGTGAGAGGGAAGTCTAAGCTATTGGTTCTGAACCGGTCAGATGGCTCAATTATCCACCAGAATTACCAGGATCTAGTGGATTACCTGGTCGCAGGTGACTTACTAATTCTCAATAATACTAAAGTAATTCAGGCACGCTTGTTGACCAAAAGTGCCAAAGGTCAGGAAGTAGAGGTGATTATTTTGGAAAAACACGCTAGCGGTAATTCCAACAGTACTTATCAAACTCAAGTAGCCCAGTTTCTTTACCGCGGGAAACTAACATGCAACTCCAAGTTGACATTGGAAACGGTTGAAATCGAAGTAGTCAATATTTTCGAGGGGGGTACAGCCGAATTGCGGATCCTAGGCAAGCAGACTTGGCAGGATTTAATCAACTCATATGGACATACCCCAATCCCACCATACTTAAAAAGGACGGCTGAACTTTTGGATAAAGAGCGCTACCAAACTCTGTTTGCCAAAAACCCCGGCTCTGTGGCCGCGCCTACAGCCAGTCTTAACTTTACTGAGGAATTAGAGACTAAACTTAGACAAAAAGGAGTCCAGATAGCATACATCACTTTACATGTAGGATTGGGGACATTTCTGCCAATACGTAGTACTGATCTCAAAGATCACACAATGCACCAGGAGTATTATGCAATTCCTCTAGAGACTGTGAAGGCAATCCAGCAGGTCAAGGCCAATCCCAAATCCAGACTGATTGCATTAGGGACCACAGTCACTAGAGCCTTGGAACATGCTGCGCCGAAGTTAAGTAGGGCTGGCGCTACGATAACTGGTGAGGCTGATATTT
>Ga0105048_10001212_pt1 | contig 41792 bp, 35 predicted proteins | sample MAT05_FD_78382 | JGI IMG/M metagenome (GOLD analysis project Ga0105048, IMG submission 78382) | Freshwater microbial communities from Lake Fryxell liftoff mats and glacier meltwater in Antarctica - MAT-05 | ecosystem: Environmental > Aquatic > Freshwater > Ice > Liftoff microbial mat | place... | reverse complement strand
TGAGGGAGCAGGCTCAGAGCGTGTTCACCAGCCGTCGCGAGCGGCCCGAGGTTAGGGAGGCCGAGGGAGGCGTGCTCCAGCACGCTGACCGAGGTCGACCGACGACTCGGGCCGCGCAGCAGGCTGGTGAACACGCTCTCAGCCGCCGGGGCGCGAGGCGACGTGAGAGAAGCGCTCTTTCAGCTTCAGGAAAGGCCGCTCCAGGCCTTGATAGGACGCGGCGGCGAGGACGAAGGTGATCGCGAACGCGAGGGCAAAGCGGCCGCCGATCTCGACCGCGGGGGACGAGGAGGTGATCCAGAGCGCGGCCAGCGCGAGGCCGAAGGCGTGGAAGACGTAGAGGCCGTAAGAGATGCGGCCGAGGTACACGAGAGGCGCGCGCGCGAGCAGGCGTTGGTGGGGATCGACGGCGAGGGTCGCGAGGAGGATCGCTACGCTCGAGGCGGCGATGGCCGGGCAGATCACCATCGGGTCCCAGCGTGAGCCGCTGAAGTCGAAGTAGCGGGCGACGACGAGGACCGTGCCCACGCCGGCGATGCCGAGGAGCCAGCGCTGCGCGGTCGGGAGCTCGAACTTGCGCTGGTGGAGGGCGAGCGCGGTGAGCGTGCCGCAGGCGATCGGATCGAGGCGCGCGAAGGTGTTGCACCAGACGCCGGGGTGGCGCGTGTCGGTGAGGGCGAGGACGAGGCGGGCGAGGTTGGCGAGGGCGATCATCGCGAGGGCGACCCACTTGAGGCGGGCGCGGGGGATGAGCCAGAGGACGAGCGGCCAGACGAGGTAGAATTGCTCTTCGATCGAGACGCTCCAGAGCGGGGCAGCGACCGATGGGGGGTAGCCCCAGAGGGCGCAGGCCCAGTTGGCGCCGAAGAAGGTGAACGCGACGGCGTCGCGGGCGCCGAGGTGCTGGCGCGGGAGGATCAGCGGCGCGATGAAGGCCGCGAAGAGCAGGAAGGCGTAGTAGAGCGGCCAGATGCGGAGGGCGCGGCGGACGTAGAACGAGCGGACGTCGATGGTGCCGCGCGCGGTCTGTTCGTAGAGCAGGAGCTCGGAGATCAAGTAGGCGCTGAGGACGAAGAAGAGATCGACGCCGAAGCCCCCGGCGCGCGCGGCGGCGGCGACCCAGGCGGCGAGCTGCGGGGAGAGGCGCACGAGGGCGTTGAGCGGGACGTGCGGGAGGGCGTGGTGGGCGAACACCGCGGCGAAGGCGACGAAGCGCAGCCCGTCGATCTCGGGGTGGTAGAAGCGCGGGAGCGGCTTCGGCGCCGAGATCGGGCGGGCGTCGTTCATCCGCGCGGGGCCGGGCCGATGCGCTCGTACTGCGCCGCGAGGACGTGGACGCTCTTCTGGACGTCGCAGGTAGCGCACACGTAGGCGCGGAGGCGCTGGCCGAGGGCGGTGAGGGCCGGCTGATCCGCGAGCATGCGCGCGCTCCAGTCGACCAGCTCGGGGACGGAGGCGAAGGTGTTGATCGCGCCGTCGGTGCGGGCGCGGACGGCCTCTTCGGTCTCGCCGCCAAAGTTGAAGAAGCCGATCGGGACGCCGAAGGTGCCGACCTCGATCGTGCCGTAGCCGACGGCGCCGTCGGCGGAGATCATCCACACGAGGTGCGGTTGATCGCGGCGGAGCGAGGCTTCGAGGTCTTCTTGATGGCCGGGGAGGATGACGCGATCGCGGATGCGGAGGACGTCGAGGAGGTTGCCGAGCGCGGTCGCGTCCCCGCGGCCGTAGAGCCAGAGCTCGGCGTCGGTGCGGCGGGCGAGGCCCTGGAAGGCGTACATCATCGGCTCGAGGCGGCGCGACGGGTCGATGCGGCTGTAGATGGCGACGCGCTTCTTGCCGGTGGCGGGCGGATCGTAGAGCGACTCGCGGCCGCGGAGGTCGAGCGCGAGGGGGACGAGCGTGGTCTCGCCCGAGGCGCCGGGGCTGGTGCGGAGCTCTTCGATCTGGTTGGGATCGAAGACGAGGAAGCGGTATTTGCGCTCCGGGAGGAGGCGATCGTAGATCGGCGCGTCGTACTGGAAGCGGTGGCTCATCAGGTGGATGAGGACGCGCTCGTTGTCGGGGAGGACCAACTGGAGCGCGTAGTAGGCCTCGATCTGGAGGAAGCTGATCACGTCGAACCGCGCGAGGAGGCCGCGCAGGCGGACCTTGCGCTCGAGCTCGCCGATGGCGGCGCCGGCGCGCCCGACGGTGCTCTTGACGGCGCGGAGGCGGCGCAGCGAAGGGAGCAGCGCCTGGAGGTGCGCGAGGCGCGGGCCGCTGAGGCGCGTGTGGATGGGGACGCCGAGCTCGCTGAGCTTTCGGTAGTAGAAGTCGGCCGGGCCGGTGCCTTCGGAGGTGAGGACCTCGATCGCGTAGCGCTGCGGATCGAGCGCGCGGGCGTACTCGTAGAGGTAACGCTCGGCGCCGGCCTGCGCGAGCGAGGGGATCACGAAGAGGACGCGGAGGCGCTGGGGAGCATCGCTCATGGGGCTCTCACCGTTGCTCGCTGGAGAAGGATCGCACCGCGCGGACTACTTCGCGCGCGGCGTCTTCGCCGAGGTGCGGGCCGATCGGCAAGCTGAGCACCTCGGCGCCGAGGCGCATGGCGAGCGGGAACGCCGCGGGATCGGGGAAGCTCGCGGCGTAGGCGCCGGAGCGGTGCGGCGGCGTCGGGTAGTGGATCAGCGTGCCGACGCCGGCCGCGGCGAGGTGCTTCTGGAGCGCATCGCGCCGCGGGTGGCGGACGACGTAGAGGTGGAAGACCGGCGAGGCCCACGCGGGGATGTGCGGGAGAACAAGCCCAGGGACGTCGGCGAGCCCTTCGTCGTAGATGCCGGCGACGGCGAGGCGGCGCGCGTTCCAGGCGGCGAGGTGGCCAAGCTTGACGCGGAGGAAAGCCGACTGGAGCTCGTCGAGGCGCGAGTTGCCGCCCTGGATCTCGTGCTCGTACTTTACGCGCGAGCCGTAGTTGCGGAGCAGGCGTAGGCGCGCGGCGAGATCGGCGTCGTTGGTGGTGATCGCGCCGGCATCACCGAAGGCGCCGAGGTTCTTGCCGGGGTAGAGGCTGAAGCCGGCCGCGTCGCCGAGGCCGCCGACGAGGCGGCCTCGGTAGCGCGCGCCGTGGGCCTGGGCGGCGTCCTCGATCACCTTCAATCCATGGGCGCGGGCGAGGTCGAGGATCGGATCCATGTCGACGGGCAGGCCATGGAGGTGGACCGGGAGGATGGCCCGCGTGCGCGGGGTGATCGCGGCGGCGACGCGCGCGGGATCGAGGTTGTAGGTGCGCTCGTCGGGCTCGACCGGCACCGGCGTGGCGCCGGCCGCGGTGATCGCTAGCCAGGTCGCGATGTAGGTGTTCGAGGGGACGATGACCTCGTCGCCCGCGCTGATCCCGTAGCCGCGGAGGATCATCACCAGGGCGTCGAGGCCGTTGGCGACCCCGATGCAGTGGGCGGCGCCGCACGCGGTGGCGAACTCGGATTCGAAGCGGTTGACCTCGTCGCCGAGGATGAACCAGCCGGAGTCCATGACCCGGTGGTAGGCCTGATCGAGCTCGGCGCGGAGCTCGGTGTAGGTGGCTTTGACGTCGAGAAAAGGGATCATCGGGGGGTCATCCGGACCGCCTCGAGGAAGGCGGTGTAGTCGCGGAGGTAGTCAGTCTCGTCGAACGGCGCCGAGGCGAGCGCCAGGCAGACGGCGCCGGGCGAGAAGTCGCGGAGCTCGTGCCAGACGAGCGGGGGAAGATAGAGGACGCGGCCAGGGCTGGTGAGCTCGCGGTCGACCGAGGTCGTCCCGTCGTCGAGCGAGACGGTGAATGAGCCGGCCAGCGCGATCAGCACCTGATGGAGGGCGTGGTGCGCGTGCGCGCCGCGGCGCTGCCCGGGGACGACGTCGTAGAGGTAGTAGACGCGCTGGATCGCGAAGGGGATGTGGCGGTTTCCCTCGGCGAACGAGAGCGCGCCGCGGGCGTCGGCGAAGCTTGGGAGATCGATGAAGACGGCGGCTTCGACGCTCACGAGGGGACCTCTTGCACGGACTCGCCGTCGGGCGCGAGCTGGTAGGCGCGGCCGCACGGGCACGCGCACGCGCCGGTCGACGACGGGGTGAGGCGCTCGCCGCAGCGGCAGACCCAGCCGGTGCGACGCGCGGGGTTGCCGAGGACGAGCGCGTGATCGGCGATGTCACGCGTGACGACGGCGCCCGCGCCGATCATCGCCCAGGCGCCGAGGCGAAGGCCGGGGAGGATCACCGCGCCGCCGCCGACGCTGACGCCGCGGCAGAGCAGCGTCGCGGGGAACGCGGCCGGGTACTGCTTGCTGCGCGGGCGGCGATCGTTGGTGAAGACAGCGGCGGGGCCGATGAAGACGTCGTCCTCGGCGGTGACGCCGTCCCAGAGGTAGACGCCGCACTTGAGGGTGACGCGGTCGCCGACGCGGACGCCGCCCTCGACGAAGGTGTGGTCACAGACGTTGCAGTCGGCGCCGAGGATCGCGCCGGGGAGGACGTGCGCGAAGGCCCAGACGCGGGTGCGCGCGCCGATCTGCGCGCCCTCGTCGACGAGCGCTTGGGGGTGGATCCGGGCCGTCGGATCGATCATCGGAGATACCAGGCGACGGTCTTGCGAATGCCCGTCTCGAAGGTCTCCACGGGCGCCCAGTCGAGGTCGCGCTTCATCTTCGCGGCGTCGATGGCGTAGCGAAAATCGTGGCCGGGGCGATCTTTGACGAAGGTGATCAAGCGAGCGTGGGGCGCGCCGGCAGGCCGGAGCTCGTCGAAGATGCCGCAGATCAGCCGGGCGATGTCGAGGTTCGCCCACTCGTTGTCGCCGCCGATGTTGTAGACCGCGCCGAGCTCGCCGCGCCGGAGCACGGCGTCGATTCCGCGGCAGTGGTCGCTGACGTAGAGCCAGTCGCGGATGTTCTTCCCCTCGCCGTAGACGGGGATCGGGAGCCCCTTCTGGCAGGCGCGGACCACGGTGGGGATGAACTTCTCCGGGTGCTGGAGCGGCCCGTAGTTGTTGGAGCAGTTGGTCGTCGTGACCGGGAGCCCGTAGGTGTGGTGGTAGGCGCGAACGAAGTGATCCGACGCGGCCTTGGAGGCCGAGTAGGGCGAGTTGGGCGCGTAGGGCGTGGCCTCGTGGAAGGGCGCGTCCTCGCGGGCGAGCGAGCCGTAGACCTCGTCCGTCGAGATGTGGTGGAAGCGGCACGTCGAAGGATCGCGCCGCTCTTCGTCGAGCCAGAGGCGGCGCGCGGCGTCGAGGAGCGTGAAGGTGCCGACGACGTTGGTGTGGACGAAGGCGCCGGGCCCGGTGATCGATCGGTCGACGTGGCTCTCGGCCGCGAAGTGGACGATGGTGTCGATGCGGTGCTCGCGCAGGAGCGCGTCGACGAGGGCGCGGTCGGTGATGTCGCCCTTGATGAAGCAATGGCGGCCGTCCGCGTCGAGGCCGAGGAGGTTCTCGAGCGAGCCGGCGTAGGTGAGCGCGTCGAGGTTGACCACGCGCGCCGCGGGATCCGTCGCGAGGAGGTGGTGCACGAAGCTCGCCCCGATGAAGCCGGCGCCGCCGGTGACGAGGACCCGCGCGGGGGTGTGCCTACTCATTGGGCGACATGGGGGAGGATGCGGTTCTCGCTCTCCATGAGGATGCGGTTGGCCTCGATCAGCGAGTCGAAGGTGCCGGCGTCGGTCCAGCGGCCGACGCAGCGATCATACTGGAGCTGGCCCCGCTCGATGTAGGCGTTGTTGACGCTGGTGATCTCGAGCTCGCCGCGCGGTGAAGGGCGGATGCCGCGGATGATGTCGAAGACCTGCGCGTCGTAGAAGTAGAGCCCGACGACGGCGAAGCTCGAGCGCGGGTTGGAGGGCTTCTCCTCGATGTCGATGACGTGCTTCTCGTCGAGCGCGGCGACGCCGTAGCGCTCGGGATCGCCGACCTCTTTGAGGAGCACGCGCGCGCCCTTTTCCTGGCGGGCGAAGGCGCGGGCGTAGGGCGTGATCGCGTACTCGAAGACGTTGTCGCCGAGGATGACGCAGATGGGCTCGCGCTGAGCGAAGCCCTCGCCGAGCGCGAGCGCGTGGGCGATGCCGCCGGCCTCTTCCTGCACTTTGTAGGTGAACGAGCAGGCGAGCTCTTTGCCGCTGCCGAGGCAGTTGACGACGTCGCCCATGTGCTCGGTGCTGGTGATGACGAGGATGTCGGTGATGTCGGCGCCGACCATCTGGCGGATGGGGTGGAAGAGCATCGGCTCGCGCCCGACCGGGAGCAGGTGCTTGTTGGTGGCCTTGGTCAGCGGGTGGAGGCGCGTGCCGCGGCCGCCTGCGAGGATGATCCCCTTCATCGTTTCAGACCTTTCCTTGCGGGCTTGCGGCCCGGCTTTTTCGCCGAAATGCGCTGAGCGCCGAGAGCTTGCCGCGGACCTTGGACCACACGGCGCCGAGGACGCCGTTGCGCTGCCAGGCGAGGAGGACGCCGGCGAGGACGACCCAGCGCACGGCCTCGTGCATGCTGGTGAGGCGGAGGACGGCGTACGCCGCGGCGGTGAGCGCGAGCGTGGCGACGACGCGGCGCCCGCCGACGGGGACGTCGCAGCTCTTGGCGACGACGAGGGCCGTGAGGATCACGTAGCCGACCCACATGCCGAGGTAGGCGTAGCCGACGCCGTCGAGGCCGTAGATCGGGACGAGGATCACGCTGCCGATCGCCACGGCGCCGGCGGCGTAGGCCTCGGTCAGCAGGAAGGCGCGGATGCGGTTGCGGTAGAGCAGCGGGCTCGCCTGCACCCAGGCGATCGATCGCGCCATGTCGCCGACCATCTGGATCCCGACGAGCTCGTTGGCCTCGTCGAAGCGGTGGCTGTAGAGGGCGCGCACGAGCAGCGCGCGCATGGCGATGGCGGCGAAAATCGCGGGCGGCGCCATGCGAAAGACGAAGCGCGCGGCGGCGTCGATCTCGCGGGCGAGCTCGCCGGGCGTCTGCGCGGCGGCGTAGCGCGGGAGGACGTAGGTGCCGATGCCGTCGAGCACGATGGCGAAGTAGGTCGAGCCGATGGCGTACGCGGCCTGAAACTGCCCGTTGGCCTGAGGTCCGCCGTGCTTCTCCAGCGTCCAGCGGATCGTGAAGAGCATGCCTTGCTGGGCGCCGCCGGCGACGAACGCGGTGGCCCCGATGGCGAGCGAGCGGCGGACGAACTGGACGTCGACCGCGCGCCACGGCCCCGGGAAGAAGCCGAGCTCGCGGCGAAGGGCGAAGCCGGCGATGGGCACGGTGATCGCCGCGGCGAGCGCCAGCGCGATGAACTGCCCGGTGAGGCCGAGGAGCAGCGTGCCGCCGCAGAGCAGCGCGACGCCGCTGCTGGTGATCAGCAGGCGGACGACGGTGAGGCGCATGAGGCGCGCGTGCGCCGTGAGGACCTGCTGCGAGATCGCGGCCCACGCGGAGAACATCGCGGCCACCGCGGCGAGGATCGTGAACGGCCACGCGCTGCGCCCCCACGGCGCCGGGAGCAGCCAGTAGCCGGCGATCACCGCGATGATCCCGCCGAGGATCGACGCGCCGAGGGCCACCGTCGTCGCGGTGCGGGCGATGCGCTCGACCTCGCCCCGATCGCCGCGACGAACCGCCTCGGCGACGCCGCTGACGAGCGCCGGGCCGGTCATCATCGTGGCCGGGAGGTTGGCCATGCTGACGATCTGCATCACCTCGGCGACCTTACCGATGCCCGCGGGACCGAGGACCAGCGCGGTGACCTTGGAGCGGAGGATCGAGAAGACGAGCGACGCGCCCGAGGTGAGCACGCCGAGCGCCGCCGCGGTCCCGAGGCCGCCGTCAGCGGGCGCATCGGCCTCGGGCGGCGCCTGCGCTTCGACCGCAGAGGTGACGTCGACGGCGGGATCCATCCTCGAGCTACTGTCCGGGCCGCCGTCGTTCGGCGCTGCCACAAGGGGTTCGCTGAGCTTGGATGAAGGGGACGTCGGAGTCATTCAGCCGTGCTGCCGGCGTGGCGGGTGCGCCGGATCCTCAGAAGATCCGTTGCGCAATATCGATCGAATCCCCCGCCTGGAGGAGCGGATCCGGGATCCGGTTCTCCATGATGTCATCCACCGAGACGGTCGCGGCCTTGGTCCCGGTCCCGACCCGTCGGCGAATCATCACCTTGCCGTGGTTGGCCATCGCGCTGAAGCCGCCGGCCATGGAGATCGCCCGCAGCAGCGTCATCCCCGAGACCATCGGCAGCGAGCCGGGCTTCGCGACCTCGCCCAGGATCTCGATGCGCTTGGAGTTGGAGTCTTTGAGGCTGACAGAGACGCTGGGATCGATGAGGATCTGCTTCTCGACGAGGCTGGCTCGCACCTGCTCTGCGAGCTGCTGCGGCTCGAGCCCCGCGGCCTGGACGCGCTTGATATAAGGCAGGTCCGCGCTGCCATCGGGAGATACGGTGAACGTCGTCGGCAGCTTGTCCTCGCCGACGATATGGACCTCGAACACGTCGCCCGGCCCGAGCGTCGTCACCTCTTTGGGAGGAGGCAAATCAAGCGCGCGAGGCGGGGCCCCGGCGCAGGCGGTGACGAGCACCAGCAACGCCGCGGCCGCGGCCTGAAGAGCGGGCACCACCGCCGTGACCCGAGGAGGCTTCACATGAACCAGCGGAAACCGAGATAGGCCTCGACCTGTTGCCATTTCAGCTCGTCTGTCTGGTCTTCGATCCTGATCGACGCGCCGCTGACGTTCTGGCCGTAGCGCACTGTCGCGTTGAGACCGAATGAATCCTTGAAGCGATACTCGCCGAAGAGCGAGGCGTCGATGCGCACGTCGGTGAACACAGGGAGGTTCAACTGGACGTTCTCCGGGTAGATGATCGGGCCCGCGCCGGCGTCGACCACTACGAGGAAGCGGCCGCCAAAGAAGTAGGAGAGGTTGGCATACACGCGATCACGCTCGAAGTACGAGCCAATGTAGCTGTCGAAGAAGTCGCGCGAGAAGCCGACTGACAGGCTCGACAGTGAGAGCGTCGCCGCCGCCGGATCCGACGTCGGGTTCGGCGTGATGAACCACTTCACCTCGGCCTGGCCGATGATGCTGTTGAAGTTCTGGTTAATCCCTGCCGTGGGCGCCGAGTAGAAGCTCGTCCCCCAGCCGACGAAGGCGAGGGCGCTGAACGACGAGGTGATCAGGCCGTTGACGCCAATCGTGGTGCGCAGCGGGTGCGATGATGTCTTGCCGTTCGTCGAGGGGTCGGTGTACGAGATGAAGCCCAGTCGAGCGTCGTAGATGAGCGCGGTGCGCGGCAGGAACCGCCAGCGGCCGCGCGTCTCGATCTGATTCTGGATGTTCGTCAGCTGCGAGAAGGTGCCTGACTCGAAGAACGTGCCCGAGAACGTGTAGCCAAGGCGCCAGTCGAGCAGGCCACGACCGGGCGTCCAGATCAGCTCGCCGCCGGCGCGCGGGAGGACGCGATTGAAGCTCTCGCTGGCGAGTCCTTCGTTCGAGGGCGTGAGTGAGCGGGCGACTCCGGCAAAGAGCGTCCCGGACCAGGGTCGGTTCGGAAGGATGCTGAGCTGAAGGTCGAGGTTGCCGCTGACGTTCCGGTTGTTCGCCATCCGGTCCTTCGCCGCCTGGGGGCCGGACACCGGGAAGAACTCGTTGTACGTGGCCGCGACCGACGCCCTGAACTCGAAGTCCGGCTGCGTCTCAGCCCCCGCCTCGCGGCGTTGCTTGCTCAGCGTGGACACGGAGAACGAAGGCGTGATCCGCAACCGCAGAGCGCCCACCGGGCCCGCGTCACCGACGCCACCGTCGTTGGGGCTGCGGTGGAAGAAGTTCGAGTCGTACCCGAACTCGCCCGAGACGCCGGGGTGGAGCTCGAAGTCGCCGACGCGATACCCGATGCCCTCGGTGTACCGCCGGTTCTTCAACCACACCTGGTCTTGCGCTGCCGCGACGGCCGGGACGGCCATCGAAGCGCACACCATTAGAACGACGCCAGCTCTACGTTTCATGCCTGCTGCTCAAGGGATGGCTGCAGCCTCGCCAAGCGAAGCTGCAGCTTCCGGATCATCGAAGAAAGGCTGTCGCCTTGGGCCTATCGGATACAGCTGCTGCAGGCGGGCGGCTCGACGATGACGCTGGGCTCCGGGTAGAGGGAAGGATCCTCCTGCGGGAGGTTGGGATCGATGGTGCTGGTCACCGCGCTGTCGGTGATGAACCCAGCCTCCTGTCCGATGCACTGGTTGGCCTCGGCGCTGAGCTGGTCCGTGCGCTGGCGCAAGACCGTGAGGATGGTGAACTCGTGGTTCGTCAGATCGGCGTCGCCGCGCTTGGCCGCAGCTTCGAGCGCCTCGCGACGCTCGCGGGCGGAGCGGATGGCGACGTCGAGCTGGTTCAACTTGTCGTTGAGGCAGAGCGTCTTCACCACGTCGCGCTGGGCGCGCGCGGTCTCGAGTTGGCGACGGACCACCGTTCGGGAGCCATCCATCCGAGCGAGGAAGGACTCGCTCTGCGCGACCTGCTCCGCCGGCGAGAGGTTCACCTGTCGGGTAACCCCCGCGGTGGCATCAGGAATCGGCTGCCCGATTTGTGCCTGAGCAGCGGCTATTCCATGACCGAGCAGGAATGCGACCGCAGTTACTGCCGTGAAGCTGAAGACGTTTTGTCGCCGCATTAAACCCTCCCTAAGGGCGACGCCCACTATAAAAGGCGCCGAACAGGGTGTCAACGCAACCTTCATGCCCGGATCCACGGAGCGCCGGGTCGAGCACGCGGTCTTGATGCTGGTCGGTTCGTTGCCAGAACCGACAGATCCATTCAAGGAGAAGGTCGGTTAATTCAGTCCGAACTGTAGCGGGTAGGACAAATTTGACCCCATTTTTGGGGCAATTGGGGCGGAATGGGAGCGCCCCCGGACATTGTTACTGGCTGACGAATGTCACCGGAATCACGACCGTGGCGCCGCCCCCTTCGGGCGGCGAGAACTGCGCGCTGGAGACACGCGCAGCGACACAGGAGACCACGCTGCCCGAGAGGCCGCTGCCGGACGGGCTGGCAGAAAGGACCTCACCGTTGGGGCCGATTTTCGCGGTGATGCGAACGGATCCCTTCATGTTCGGGTCTTCCTGGAGGCCTTTGTTGTAACAGCGGCGGAAACCGGCAGCCATGCCGGCCACGACGGACTGCGCGTTGGAGACGCTTCCGCCGGCCACCGAAGCGCCGCCGATGTTGGCGTTGCCCACGGGAGCTTTGACCTTGGCTGCCGAGCCGACGGTCGCGGGGCCGCCGCCCTGGGTGTTGCCGATCGTGGCGAGACCGCCGCCGCCGGCGGTGCCGGGGCGAAGGACGCCGCCGCCCGCGGCACCCATGTTGAGGCCGGCGACGCCGCCCGAGCCGATGCCCGAGTTGTTCGCGGCAGCACCGTCGAGGAGGCCGGTCGGCGTGTCACCCCGGTCGAGCACGCTGTTCGTGGCCGAGCCGTTGGAGTTGAGGGCGCCGATCATGGCGACGTCGAGCTGCGCGAGCTCGTTCGAGATCGCCGTTGCGCGCGCGTCGCTGACGCTGCCTTTGCTGCCGCTGCCTTTGCCAGCACCGGCGCCGGCCACTGCGGCCGCCTTCGGCGCGTCGGTCGCGGCGGCCGCCGTGGAGACGGGGACCTCGACCTCCGTCTTTTGCTCGATAGGCGGCGGAGGCGGGAGCTGCTTCACCGATTCGAGGAGCTGGGCGACGTCGACCTCGTCGTCGACGATCGGATCCATCCAGTCCGAGTAGATGGAGCCGACAGCGCCAAAGTGGAACAGGAATGAGAACGCCGCGATGATCGTCGTGCCCCAGTCGATGTCGTTGGCGAGGCCTGCCTTGACCGAGACCGGGAGCTGCGGCTTGGGCTGGACCGGCGGCGGCGCGACGAACTGAAAAAGGAACGTCGTCTCGCCGACGACGACCTTGCCGCGCGCCTCGTCGCTCAGTGGGATCTGGTACATTTGCCCGTTGCCGAGGGGAATGCGCTTCGCTTGAGCGCGGAGGGCGGCGAGATCGGAGATGCCCGTCTTCAATGCGACGCGGCCCGTCATTCCGTCGAGGAAGTTGAGCACGTACTCGTTGCCGGCGAGCTCGAACACCCGGAACTGCGCCGGGAGGTTCTTGCTCGGGATGACGAACATGCTCTTTTCGCTGGGGCCGATCGTGACGTGGGTGCGCTGCTTGATGACGCGCTCCTCGATCACCTTCCCGCCTTGAACGAGGCCAATGCGGAGCACCTTCGGGCCGGTCGCCTGAGGCATCGCGCGCATGACCGCGGTCATCTGCCCAGGTCGATTCGAGGGGACCATTTGCTGCGTCATTCCGAGGGCCTCCAGGCGAGAGCGCGACAGGCGCCGCCGGGCCGAGGTGCGGGCCGGGGGCAAGAACAGGGTCGAAAGGCTTGGTGTCGAGCTACTCGAGAAAGTTCCTCTGCAACGTACACGGACAGGTCTACCAGGTCCACCCTTGCTCCAACCTCCGAGTCACCGGCGACGTGCGCGCCGGGGGGCAGGCAACCCGGAGCAGCAACGTGGGTCAGGAGGAGCGACGGCGGCGGCTCGGGCGGCGCTCCGCGAGGCCGCGCCTTTCGCCGCGCGGTGGGGCTTGCTCGGCGAGGCGGCCCATGACGACGGTGATCAGCGCGTCGATGTCGTTGCGCTGCGCTTCGGCGTGATGCTTGGCGCTGCGACCTGCTTCGACGCAGAGGAGAGCCGAGGCGCCGCCCACGGCAACGAGGATCACCGCGGCGCGGAGGTTCCCCGTCGCGAGCCAGGCGGAGAGGCCAAGCATGAGGCCGCTTGCGAGGGCGATCCGGATCCCCGCCCGAGGCCAGGCCGCGCCCTGGCGGAGCGCGTGCTCGACCTCGAGCAAGGCTTCGTTGACGGCGGCGATCTTCGCGGCGGCGTCCGGCGCGTGGAGCAGCTCGGTCGCTATGCTGTGCTCCCAGCTCCCCGGCGAGGCGCGGCGCTCGAGCTCGGCTGGGCGAGCCTCTTCTGGTACGCGCTTCAGCGATGCTGTGAGGCCGCGGGTTCCTGGCGACGTCAACCTCGCCACCCGTCGCGCATGGCTCCAGGCGAGCCCCGCCGCGAAGAGGCCGAGCGCCGCCGCGAGCAGCGAAAGGATCGCGACCGTCACGGCAGGGCGGCGGGGTCAGCGCTCAGAAGGGATCCGTGAAGATCGCCTGCTCGATGCGGTCGAGGAACGGCTGCCGCAGCTCGGCGAGCGTGAGCTTCGGCGCGATGCGGCTGACGTCGACCGCCGCGATCGGCTTCTGAATGCGGCCGGTGATCGTCACCTCGGCCAGGGTGATCACACCGCGACCGCCGGCCTTCTTTTCCTGTGCCGCGGCGCTCGACGCGATCGTCAGCATGGCCAGGAGCCCGATCGCCGCGGTCCACTTCTTCGCCATCGTCGTTCCTCCTCGTCGGGTCGCGATCACTTTGTGCCGCCATCCGCCGGCGGCGGGGCGCCCGCGTCGCTATCGGCGGGGGCGGGAGTGGGAGCGCCCGCGTCGCCGGCGGCGGCGGGAGGCATGGGCGGCGGCGGGGCCGCGGCGGCGGCGGCCGCGCTGAGCTCGCCCTCTTTCAGCTTGGCCTGGTTGAGCAGCTCGTCCGAGTCGTCGGTCTCGGACTTGGAGCGCACCTCCTGGAACTTCTTCAGCTCCTTGATCGCCTCGGCCACCTGCGACTTCGCGGTCATCCCCGGGAGGCTCGGCGCGTAAAGGTAGAGCAGCGCAAGATCGTAGTGCACCTGGGGAAGGCTCGCGTCGTGCGCGACGACCCAGTCGAACTCGCGCTTGGCGTCGGCGTAGCGCTGGAGCAAGCGGTACGCGTCACCCAGGTTGAGGTGCGCGGGCACGTTCTCGGCGTCGAACTTCACCGCGCCTTCGAGGAGCGGCGTCGCCTCTTCTGCGCTCCCGGCCTCGAGCAGGTAGTTCGAGAGCTGGATGCGCGCCTCGACCAGATCGGGCCGACGCTCGACGGCCTGGCGGAACTGATCGATCGCCCCGGCGCGGTTGCCCTGCTCGCGCCAGATCAAGCCGCGGAGGAGCAGCGCCTCGGCGTTGTCCTTGTCGCGCGGCGGGTTCTCGGCGACCGGCTCGAAGCCATCGAGCACGGCCTTGAGCGCGTAGAGCGCGAGGTCGAGCCGGCGGTTCCGGTAGTGATCGCGCGCGATGATCACCATCGCCGGGCGGTAATCGGGGTTGAGCTTGAGCGCCTCCTGCGCGATGCGCTGCGCGGAGCCCGTGTCCTTCTGAAGCGATTTGATCTCCGCGAGCGTCGCCGCGACGGCCGCCGATTTCGGCATCTGCCCGCGCTTCTCGGTGAGCGTGCGCTCGGCCTCGGAGAGCTGCCCCTTCTTCGCCTGGGCCATCGCGTAGGCGATGATCGCCGGCTCGTAGTCCGGCACGAGCGTGAAGGCCTGGCGGTAGCTCGCCGTCGCGCCGGCGTCGCGCAGGCGCTCCTGAACGACGCCCAGCGAGTAGAACGCCTGGTGCGATTGCGGCTCGGCCTGCGTGGTCTGCGTGAAGAGCGTCCGCGCGTTGATCAGCTCCCCGGCGGAGAACGCCGCGAGGGCCTGCTGGTAGAGCGCGGCCGCCTGGCCGCTCAGCACGGCCCGCGGCGGGAGCGCCTGATCGGGCGCGTCCCCTGGGCGAAATGAGCTGGGTTGATCGCTGATCCCGATCTGCTGCTGGCCCGGCAGTGGGTTCGCGCCTGCCGTCACCGGCTGGGTCGGCAGCTTCACCACCGGCGGCGCGTCGCCGCAGGCCACCGCGGTGAAGGGGAGAATCAGCGCGAGCGCGCGCGTGTACGAGGAGAAAGGTCTCGAGCTCATGGTGCCACCGGGACCACCGGGAGGGGCGCGGGCATGCCGTCGGGCGTGAGCGGCGGCGTCATGCCGGGGCGCGTGCGCAGGAAGAGGCCATCGCGGTATTCGAAGGGCTTCTTCGTCTCGGGATCGAGGATGCCCTGGCTGAACTCGCGGATCTTCTGATCCCCGAGGATGTCTGTGTAGAACGCGAGCTTGTGGATCGCGTAGTCCACCGCGGGGTTGCGCACCTTCCAGGCGCGAGCCCAGACGACGGCCTCCACGTAGAACTTCACCATCGCCTTGTCGGCGTCGTTGAGGGAGCGCTCGCGCGCCGATCGCCAGTCTTCGCGACGCTTCTGCCGGATGGCGTCGGCTTGCTCCTGGAGGTCTTCGCGATCGCTCGTCTCGGCGAGCTTGAGGAGCTTCTCCTCTTTCTCGGTGTAGAGCTTCAGCCCCGGCGGGCGCGCGTTGTAGAGGCCCTGACGGCACGAGTCGTAGAGTGAGCCCTGCCGCGCGCGGGAGGCCACCGACCAGGGGCGCGACTCGAACTTGTTGATCACGTCCTGGAGCTGGTTGAAGTAGCCCTCGGCCTTCTTTACGTCGTCGTCGAAGGCCTTCTTCACCTTGTCGATGACGCCCGCGTAGCGGTGGTGGCCGGTCTCGTAGTCGAACTCGTTCTTGATCTTCCTGTCGAGCGCGTCGTAAGCGCACTCGGCCGCCATGTCGGCCTGCGTCGAGCCGAGGGCGCGGTTCTTCCCGTCGGTGATCGGGGCCGTGCCGCGGAGCTTCTCGAAGGCGCTGATGGTGTTCTTGCACCACTCCTCGGCCTTCGAATCCTTCCCCGCCTGGCGCGCCTTGGCTGCGTGGAACGCCGCCTCGACCACGAAAGCCGCGGCCGCGGTGTTGTTCTTGTTGGCGCCGTAATACGCATCCATGGAGTTGACGGCCTTGAGGCGCGCGGTGTGGTTCGCGCCCTCGTCCGGCCCGTTCTCGTCCCACGTCTTCAGATCGGCGGTGGCGACGAGGTAGTCGATCTCCGCCTTCTTTTCGGCCGGCGGATCGAGCGCGAGGAACGTCGAGCGCGACGACGTCATCTTCTCGTTATCGCCGATGTTGGCGTAGAGCACCACGGCGTTACGCGCCGACTCGCGCCGCTCGTCCTTCTTGAAGCGAGTGTTGCGCGAGATGGTGTCGTACGTCTCGGCGGCGGTGCGGTAGTTGAAGAAGAGCACGTACGCGGCCGAGAGCGCGTCGTACGCCTGCTTGAGGAACTGCACGCGCTCCGCGTACCGCTTCGGGTCGGCCGGCGCGGGCGGCTTCGCGGCCAGGTTGCCCTTCTCGAGGCGGGTCAGGTTGGCGTCGGCGCCGTACTCCTTGATGAACAAGTTGTACATTTCGATCGCCTGATCGTACTCGCCGACCTGCTTGTAGCAGTAAGCGCCGTTCATCGCGGCCTCGGGCGCCTCGTCGCGATCAGGCGCCTTTTGCAGGGCGATCTTGTAGAGCGCGGCCGCCTTGCGCCACTGCTTGTTCCGCTCGGGGCCATCCTTCATCGCGGCGGCCTCCTTGTAGGCGGCGAACGCGTCGATGTAGTAGCCGCCGGACACCGTCTTCTTCGCGATGTCAGTCCCCTTGATGATGTCGATGTCCGTCGTCGCGCAGCTCTTGGCGGGGTCGAGCAGGGCCTCGGCGAGCGCGCGGCTCGTCGGGATGTCGTGCTCGAGGTTGGCCATCGTGGTGAGGCGCTCCCAGGCGCGGTAGCCAAACTCGGTCTTCTTGCACAGCTTGTAGATCGGCTCGAAGCGCTTCTTCGCCTCGGCGAACTGGCCATACAGAAAGTAGAAATCGGCCGAGTCGAAGGCGTAGAGATCGGCGTTCTTGGCCGGATCCGACGCCGCCGGCACGCGCTGGAGGTACTCGTCGCGCGCCGAGACCGCCGCGACGACCGCCGCCGGCACCGGATCCGCGACGGCCTTGGTGTCTTCGCCCTCGCCCGTCGTCTTCACGGACTTGCGGAGCTCGATCCCCTGCGCGCCGCTGGTGCGCTCGAAGGTCTTGTACTGGTCGTTGAGCACCTGCTGCGCGATGTCAACGACCATCACGGCGGCGGGCTGGAGGTACTTGTCGTCCTCGTTCGAGTCGCGCACGGCGCCTGCGGCCTTGCGCGCGGTGTCGACATCGAGCGGGGTCGGCGTCCGGTCCATCGCCACGTCGATGACGACGACGTTGTGGTACGCGTCGGCCAGCCAGTAGCGGCTCTCGTAGGCGTCAGACGAGTTCTCGTCCTGCGAGAGGTAGCCCGACCACCCTTGCGCCGCGAGCTTGTACTCGGTGAGCGCGCGTTCGAAGAGCGGATCGCGCGACTCCTTGTCGCCGATCCCGACCGCCTGCTGCACGAGCGCGCTGCCGGCGTTGGTGTGATCGGCCGCCGCGCGTCGCAGGCCGCCGCGCACCAGCCGCTCCGCGGCCTGGATCGCCTCGGGATCGTTCTTGTTGGCCTCGACCCAGGGCGTCGTCCCGACGTACGCGGCGAGCTTGGTGCGGGCCTCGAGCGCCTTGGCCGAGTTCTGCGTGCGCTCGGCGGTGCCCTCGCGAGACTGCGACGTGAGCAGATCGTAGATGTCGGCGATCCGGCTCTGGATCACCGGCGCGTCGCGGTACATCGGCCATTTTTTGAGGATGAGCTCGCTCACCTCGATCTCGTTCCGGAGCTGGTTGAGCTCGCGGTACTCCTGCGCGAGCGCCTTGTAGACGTCGACCGTCCACTTCTCGCCCTGCGGGATGAGCTTGTCGTTCTGCACCCGTTCGATGCCGATGCGCATCTTCTGCTCGGCGACGCGCGGATCCGTCTCCACGTCGAGCACGTCGTTGCGCGGGATGAACGGCTCGTCGGCGGCGGGGCCGGTGAAGTCGAGGTAGGTGAGCGAGCCGGCGATGTACGTGTACGCCTCGGCGCGGAAATCCGTGCCGGGATCGCCGGTCAGCTTCTCCTGCGCGTCGGTGTAGCGAAGCAGGCTGATGAACTGGCGAACCGACGTCTCGTAGCGCTGCTGCTTGAAGTACGTCCAGGCGAGCTTGTACATCGCGACGCCGTGCACCGGCGGCTTCTTGTACTTGATCGACTGCGTGTAGCCGGCCTCCGCGCGGTTGTAGCTGAACGGCCCGCCCGCCGGATCGAGGTCGTTGAAGTAGTAGTCGCCGAGCTGCCACCACACCTCGGCGAGGTAGCGCGGCTCCGCGCCCTGCGCCGTCTTTTGCGGGATGGGATTGCAGTCGTCGTTGAACGGGTTGCGGAAGCTGATCTCGTCGTCGAGCGACGTGGTCCCGGTCTCGGCAGCCTTCGGCTCCGCGCTCTTCTTCGCGGGCGCGGCGGGGCGCGCCTTGCCCTTGCTGCCGCTCTGCCCGATCGGCGTCGGGTGGCGGGCCTCCCAGCCGGTCCAGTAATCGCGGTCGTGATCCTGCGGGATACGCCCGACGAGATCGCGCTCCGGATCGCGCGGATCCGTCGGCGCGGGGTAGCCATACTTGTTGTGGCAGACGAGGGATCGCCACACCTGCTGCGCCTCGGGCAGGCGGCTCGAGTCGTTGAGCGCGTGGCCGAGGTAGTAGTAGATCCCCGCGAGCTCGCGGTACTGTGAAAACTCCTTGATCACGCGCTTGTAGAGCGAGATCGCGGGCTTCAAGCCGGCGGAGAGCTCCTCGCTCGTTTCGGTGTCAGTGCGGGCGCGCTCTTCGTAAAGCGCCGCGAGGCGGAACATCGCGTCGGGCGTGTTCTCGGGGTGCGCGTTGGGGCCGGTGTAGCGGCCGACGAAGATTTCAAGGCGGCGGATCGCCTCTTCGCGCGCGTCGCGCAGGCCCTTGCGCTCGGTGTTGATCTCGACGTCGAGGGTGCTGAGCACGCGCCGGCGTCGGTCCTCGTAGTGGTGCTGCACGATGCGCGTGATCGCCCCGCGGTAGTCGCGCGCGGCCTTCTCGTAGGCGTCGGCCTCTTGCTCGAGCTCGCCGAGGGCGGCGAGCTGCGGCGGCGAGGGCGGCGGCGGCGGCGGCGCCGACTTCTTCACCACGAGCGGAGGCGGAGGCGGGAGCTCCACGGTCGCGGAAGGCGGGGGCGGCGGCGGCGCCACGTCGGCCGAAGCCGAAGGCGCCGCCGAGGCCGCGGGAGGCGCGCCCTTGTCCGCTTTCTTCTTCGCGGGCGTCTTGGCGGGCGTCTTCGCCGGCGCCTTGCCCGCAGCGGGCTTCGCCGTCGTGGCCGCCTTCGCCGCGCCGGTCTTGGGCTGCGAGAGCGCGCCCGGGGCGACCGCGAGCACGAGCGAAAGGCTCGCGATGGCGAACGCCGCGCGCCGCAAACGACCCCGCGGCCCTCGCGTGCCGCCAAGAAGTTTCTCCCCCGTCGGCCCCGAATGCTGGCGGTCGCTCACTTCTCGTCCTCCGTGTCGCCGCTGTCGTCGAGGACCTCGTTGAGCTCCTCTTTCAGCAGCCGATCTTCCCGCGCCCGCTCGACCTGCAGGTTGCGCACGCGCGTCATCTGCTCCTCGCGGACCTCCCATGCCTCCTCGGTGATCCCGACGTCGGCGCGGAGCACGATGTTCTTGAGACGATCCCGCACGAGGCCGAAGTTGCGCATCGCAACCTCACCGACCACCGTGCGCGCCTGGCTGTCGAGCTCGTCGAGGCGCACCTGGTAGCCGACCATGTTGGTCGTCTCTCGAGCCACGGTGTCCCTGAATTCCTGCGTCTTCTTCGAGACTTGCCGCTCGAGCTCCGACATCGCCGCCTCGACCTTGGCGTCGGTGTCGGCCGCGGTCGCGAGGAGCGGCACGAGCCGCTGCGCATAGCCCTGGAGCTTCGCCCCGCCCGCGCCGCGGGCCGCGAGCTGCGCCTCGCGCGTGAGCGCCTCGGCGTACGCCTTGCGCACCTGATCGTCCTCCACGAAGCGCTGATCGCCGAAGCCGACCTGGACGCGGCCCGCGGACACCATCTTGCGCAGCGCATCCATCTGCCCGCGGTAGAGGGCGATGTCGTGCTCGTTCTGCTTCAGCTCTTCCTCGAAGCGCGCGACGCTCGACGGATCGCGGACGACGCCCGACTGCGGCCCCTCGCGGAGCACGCGGCGCAGGCCGTTGATCGTGGCCTGCAGCGTGTCGACCTGAAGCGTGAGCCGCTGGAGCGCCTGCGAGACGGTGTTCCACTGCTTGAGCGCCTGGGACTCACGGTCCTGGAAGTCGGCGTCCGTCACCGGGATCACACCGAGGCGCTTCTCCAGCGCGCGGCGCTTGAGCCGCCAGCTCCCGAGCTCGCCTACGAGCGCGCCGTCGTCGGCGTCGTCCATCCCCTGACCGAGCGCGAGGCGCGCGAGCCCGATGCGGTTGAGCAGCGAGAGCGCCTTCTCTTCGCCGGCCTTGAGCTCCGGGAACGCCCGGACCCGGTTCGGCGAGGTCAGCACCGCGTTGAGCTTCTCGATGATCTCGTTCGACTGCTTGATCAGCTCGCGACACTGGGTGATGTCGTCGATGACCGCGAACGCCGACGGCCCGTCCTCGGCCTCGCGCGCCCACTGCACGGCGAGGGGCGGGAGCATCGAGTTGTTGTCGAGCGCCTCGAGCTGCTCCTGGCTAAGCTTGTCGTAATAGACGGCCGGATCGCTGGTCGACCCGAGGAAGGCGTCGACCTTCTCGCGCATCGGATCGTACGTCGTGCGCACGCCCTCGTAGACCTTGAGCGATTTGTCGAACTGGCCGGCGCGGAGCATCAGGTCGGCGCGGAGCAGCGAGCCGTCAGCGATGTTCTGGCTGTTGGGATCGGCGATCGCGAGCACCTCGAGCGCGCGCTGGGCGCGATCCACATCGCCGAGGCGGACGTAAACCCAGGCGAGCTCGTAGAGCATCGTCCCGAACTCGGGTGAGGTGCGATCGATATGGTTGTAGGCGATGACGGCCTGGCTCCACTGGTCGGCCTCGTAAAGCAGGCGCCCGATCGCCAGCCAGGAGAGATCGATCACCCGCTTGTGCTCGGGCGTGTCGGCGGCGAGCGCCGTCGCCTTCTGGAACAGGCTGATCGCGCTCACATAACGCGACGCGGGCACCTGCGGCGGCAGCTCGCCGTCCTTGAGCTTGACCGGCGGAGGCGTCGCCTCTTTCACAGCGATGAGCCCGAGGAGGTACTGCGCCTGATGGTAGTATTCGCTCTTGGCGTCGACGCCGCCGAGCGAGGCCTTGGCGCCCGCGAAATCCTTCTTGGCGTAGAGGCCTTTGCCCTTGGCGTAGGCCAGCCCGCTCCCGACCGCGGAGGGCGGCATCTGGTTCATCGAGGCGAAGATCGCGTCGAGCGCCGAGTAGTCCTTGATGCGAAGGGAGACATCCACCAATCGGCCCAGCGCCTTGGCCTGGTACGACGAGAAGCGCGCCTCGCTCCCGCGCCGAACGATCTCGTTGAACACGCGACGGGCAGAGAGGTACTGGTTCGAGCGGAAGTACGTCTCGCCGAGCATCGTGAGCGCGTCGGGGTACGCCGTCGGGTGGTTCGGGTACTTCTCGACGATCTCGTTGAGCACGCCGGCGGCGCGGTTGAAATCCTTCGCGCCCATGAGCAGCACGGCGTCGGCGATGCGTTGCTCGGGCGTCCGCTCCTGGCCCTTGGATTTCTGGATGGCCGCCTGGATCGCCGCGAGGCCCTGTGGACCCGACACGGCGGCGATCTGCTGCGACGCCGACGAGTAGGCCTGCTCGGCCTCGAGCGCCCACGCGTCACCACCGGCGAGCGCGCTGCCAAAGCCAGCGAGCACGGCAAGCAACGGAGCCCAGCGACGACGTGTCCCGGACGGGCTCTGCCGCTCGGCGGATTGAACAGCACATGGGAAGGAAAGGGCACGCGTCATAGCGAGGTCGCCTCGAAAAACAGCTGCTCAGTCGGGGCCCCGCCAGACGGCGAGGTGGGGGCTGAACGCACCCCCTCCTTCAACGGGGTCGCAAAGGACCCCACCGCGAACGCTTTCACGGGGGAGGCGCGGCCGGCGCCGTGACCCCAGCCGGCGCGGCGACCGCGGGAGCCGGCGCGCCCGCGGCGTCGGCAAGACCGCTGGCAACCTTCTCGACGTAACGGATGGCCGGACGCTCCTCGAGCGGCGTGGTGACGCCGCCCTTCTCGTAGGCGATCGTCTGGAGGTTGATCGTCTTCCCCTCGACGGCCGTGAACGAGTGGCTGGACCGGACCTCGAAGCGGTAGCCGCGGAGGTAAGAGAACACGCCATACCCGTTCCCTTGAAGGTTCACGAGCACCTGGAGCGTGTGGTCCCCCGGCGGCACGGAGCCGTTGAAAATCGGGATCTCCGACTGCTCGGCGAGCGTGCCCGACTGGTCCGTCTTGTTGTACTGAACGGCACCGTCGAGCACGACGAGCACGCGGGTGACGCGGAAGGCGCTGGAGAGCTCGTTGTTGAATTTGATGCTGGCCCGCGATCCAGCGCCGCCGCCGGACAGGATTGTGTCGCTGAGGAGCGAGAGGCGCGTATGGCTGCGCCGGATCTGCTCTTTCAGCTCGTCGATCCGCTGCTCGAGGTCGCGGAGACGCACCGCGTAAGTCGGACCGTCCATTGCAGGAGCCGCCGTGGGCGCGGCAGCGAGTGCCCCGGGACCAGGGGGAGCGCCTGCCTTGCCTGGAGCCGCGGAGGCGGCCGGAACGCCCGGAGCCACAACAGACGCCCCGGGAGCACCGACAGCAGCGCCTGCAACAGGCGGCGGATTTGCGGCAGGCGAGCCCGCAGCGCCGGTAATCGGGGTAGGCGCCGCGCCGGGAGCCGCCGCCGCCGTGGTGGACGCTGCGGCCCCTTTCTTCACGACCGCGCCAGCCTTCGCCGCGCCCGTCGTCGCAGCCGCCGGAGCTGCGGCGCCGCCCGCGCCCTGTGCCATCGCCGGCATCGCGAAAAGCAGGGAGGCAGCTACCCCGGCCGCCAGCGTCTTGATCAGTCGCATGAAAGATTCCCTTTAACCTTCTCGCCCTACCGCCGACGGCGGGCACCGAACCAACCCGGCGCGTAGTCTAGTTGCGCCTGCCTTCCCGGCGCAACGACCGAGCGTTCCATCCATCGGCGGTCACATCGACCCGCTGGACTCAGGAACTTCATCGCAACGCGGTTGGAATCGTGCTCCTCGAGAGCAGCGAGAGATTTCCGAGAGTGCACGAGCATGGAGCGAGGGACAGCGCCGCGTTCGGACAGCACGAGACGATCCGGTCGAACTTGCCTCGCTCGCGCCGCCGAGACTCCGCTAAGGTGTTCGCCGGTGTTCGGAAGACCTCGCAGATCCTTGCGCCCCGCCGCGCGTCGGATGCCGTGTCCCGAAGGCTACGGACGCGAGCAGGCGCGACCGCGACGAGCCACGCCCAGGGGAGCCCTCCTTTCGAGGGCCCGGAAGTCAGGGGTCTGATCGATGGCCCCCATCACCCGCGAGGAGGTGACCGACGAGGTCCTGATGCTCCGCTTCCAAGGGGGAGACCGCTCTGCGTTCGCCTCTCTGGTCCGCAAGCACAAGACACCAATTTACAACTTCGTCTTGCGGCTGGTTCGCACGACCTCCGTGGCGGAGGATCTGGTCCAGGACGTGTTCGTGAAAATCGTGCAGAGCGCCATCGACTTCAAGCACGAGTCGAAGTTTTCCACATGGGCGTACGCCATTGCGCGGAACATTTGCATCGATCATCTCCGCAAGATGACGTTCCGCCAGCACGCGTCGCTCGATCAGGCCGTCGGCAACGAGCCCGACGGCCCGACGCTGCTCGACCGGACTCCCGACGTTCATCCGCGCGCCACCGTCGACCGCACCGTCATCGGACAGGAGGTCGGCCGGCGCATCACTCACTGTGTCGAGAGCCTGCCGACAGATCAGCGGGAGGTCTTCCTTCTGCGCGAGGTCGCGAACCTTCCGTTCAAGGAAATCGCCACGATCACCGGCGTGCCGGAGAACACGGTGAAGAGCCGGATGCGCTACGCCCTGGAGCGCCTCCAGGAGTCCCTCGCAGAGTACGAAGATTATGCGCGGGCGCTGCGCTGAACAGGACGCATTGACGTAGAACGCGCGCCCCTCGGGGCGCCTTGGCCGAGAGAAGTGAGCCGCTGAAACCCATGGACTGCGAGAAGTTCGACCAACACGTGATCGACGAGCTCTACGACGAGCTCGACGAGGTCACGCACGCGGCGCTGAAGCGTCACGTGGAGGGTTGCTCCCGCTGCGCCGCGATCCTATCCGGTCTCCGCGCCACGCGCGACGTCGGTGTCCTCCCCATCGAAGAGCCGAGCGACGACCTCGAGGCGCGCATCCTCGACGCGGTCGTTGTCGCTCAGAAGAAGGCGCCGTGGCCGCGCAAGGTGCTCCGCGGCCTCGCCTGGGCCGGCAGCCACGCGATGCGCCCGCAGCTCGCGATGGCGGCGCTGTTCTTCCTGGTCATCGGATCGAGCCTGCTCCTCCTCCGCGCCAAGCCGGGCACGGGCGGCTTCGCTCCGGTCCGCGTCACCGAGCGCGGCGCTCCGGGCCCCGAAGCGGACTCCCCGATCACCGCCGCCGCGGCGACTGCAGTCGCGACGGTGACTCCGCCGCCGATGATCGCCGCAGCTCCGGCAGCGACCGCGTCGCCGGGAGCCGCCGCCGAGGGGCAGCGAGCCCCGTCCGACAGCGGGAGCGCCTTGAAAGACAAGGCCGCCGAGACCGCGACACGGAGCGCCGAGAAAGACGCCGCCAAGCTCGCGCTCACCGACGCGCGCACGGTGCGTGACGGCGCCGGCTGCGCCGCAGCCGTGAGCAAGTACGACGAGATCGGGGCCCGGTTCCCCGGCACCGGGGCCGCTGCCGACGCGATGTGGGAGGCCGCGACCTGCTACCGATCAATGGGCGACGCGGCCAAGGCGCGGGAGCTCTACCTCGCGCTCGAGTCGGTGGGCGGCTACCGTCAGCGCGCGGAGCAGGAGCTCGCGGTCGACAGCCTCAACAGCAACCTCGGGAACGCGCAGAATCAGATCGCCCAGCGATCCGCTGCCGTCGGCGGCAAGATGCCCGCTGCAGCGATGCCCGCTCCGCCTGCCGCCGCGCCGCCCGCGGTTGCCGTCGAGGTAAAGGCCGCCGCCGCGAAGCCTGTCGGCGGCGCCGGCGGCTCGGGGCGCAACGCGGTCTCAGCCCCGAAGAAGGCCCCCGCAAGCACCAGCGTCGACGCCGCGTTCTGATTGAACGCGGCCGCGGCCGGATTGAGGCCAGGGCCGCGCGAGACTCCGATAGACTTCGCGCATGCGCCGGCGCCTGCTCCTCGCCCTCCTCCCCGCGGCTCCGCTCGGCCTTTTGCTGTCGGGGGGGTGCGCCGCCGAGCCAGTCAACATCGGCCTGGTGATGCTCGCGCCGCAGGGCCTGCTCGACCGCGCCAGTGACCTCGATCTCGCGGTCTTCGACGCCTCGAAGAGCAAATGCCTGCCCAGCGGCCACGCTGACGTGCCCGCCGAGGAGGGGACGCAACGCTTCGCGCTTGACAAGGTCGACTGCCCCGGCGGCGCCGCCTGGTGCAAGACCATCCAGCTCGACAAGGACGGCAGCACCCGGATGTTCGTCGTCACCGCGAAGAACGCGGCCGGCGTGATCGCTGAGGGCTGCGGCACCGCCGTCATCAACCAGGATCCGATCGACGTACAGATCCAGGTCAAGCGCTTCAACCCGCCGGCTTGCTGCGGAGACGGGCAGCTCCAGACCGGCGAGCAGTGCGAGATCGCCGAGGCGCAAGGGAACAAGGCCTGCCCCAACCTCACGGCCGACGCCGTGTGCGGCGCTGACTGCACGGCGAACGAGATCCTGCTCTCGACCGACAACCCAACCCAGCCCGTCTTCACCAACGGCGCAAACCACACCAAGAGCGATCTCGCCCTGGCCTTCGGGCAAGGCGCGGCCGCCTACCCCAACGCCCTCCGCGCGCTGTTCGTCGATCGTGATCCGGGGACCGCCAAGGGCCCCTCCGACATCCACGAGCGCTTTCTCTTGCGGGATCTCTCGCCGATCACCGAGCCGCCCGTGCTCGGGCTTCAGCTCAGCTTGCCGCTCCGCTGCGACAAGATCGCCGGCGTCGGGATCTTGCAGGAGCAGCGCTCGCCCGACCTCGCGTCCGTCGGCGATCTCATGGCCGTCGTCTACGCGAGCGACGAGTTCGTCGGCGGCATCTTCGACATCTACCTCAGCCCGCAGACGGCCAACGGGTGCGTCGATACTCCGCCGTGCATCAACGCCAGCGAATGTGCGACCGGCCAGTGCAAGCAAGGCTCCTGCACGCAGGCGGTGCAGCTCAACATCTCCGGCGCGGCCCCCGGGGCGAGCGAGCCCCACGTCGCCGCCGGTCCGGACGGCAGCGCGCTGGTGACCTGGACGCGCGCCAACAATATCTACGGCCGCATCTGGAAGACGAACGGGACGCTGACGCCCGAGATCGAGTTCCTCATCGCCCCTAACGCCGCGGGCGCCCACGTCGCCGGCGTCCCCGGCGGGTGGAGCGTGGTCTATTCGAGCGCCTCGTTGATCCACATGAGCAAGGTGAACCTCAGCGCCGCAGTCACCACGCCGGTCACCGTGAACATCGTCAACAACGGCGACCAGGACCAGCCCAGCATCGCCTCGCTCGACGACGGGCGGACCATCGTCGTCTGGCACGGCGGCGGCGACGTCTTCTTCCAGCGCTTCGACGCGATGGGCATCGCGCACGAACACGATCAGGACGCCCCGCTCAACACCGTGCCGGCGGGCGATCAGCAGCACCCCGTCGCCGCCGCCGGCGCCAACGCGGGGAATTTTTTCGCCGTGGCGTGGGAGACGGTGGACACCGGATCGATCTCCGCGCGCTTCGTCGGCGGCGACGACGGCTTCGGCTTCAACAGCATCACCGGCCAGAACGACGAGTTCCCGGCCGCGCACCCGTTGATCACCGCCGAGCGTCGCCGGCCCGCGATCGCCGTCGGCGGCGACGGCTACGTCGTCATCGGCTGGCAGGACGAGAGCGAGAAGCACCACGGCGTCTACGTGCGCCGCTTCCCCAGGCCGGCCGAGTAGCGAACGACCGCCGCGCGGACGGCGCGCGCTACTCGTGGACGACGACGATCGTCCCCCGGTTCTCCGGGGTCGACCAGACAGCGTGGAAGCCGCGCGGCAGGTGCGGCTCGCTCCAGAAGAAGACGCGCTTCGCGTCGAGCGGCGAGAGGTTCACGCAGCCGTGGCTCATCTCGTGGCCGAAGTTGTTGTGCCAGAAGGCTGCGTGGAGCGCATACGAGCCCTCGAAGTACTGCACGTAGGGCACGTCCTCGATGCTGTACGGCAGGTCGCTCGCGGCCTTGCCGTCGCCGTCCATCGTCACGGCGATGTGCTTCTCGCGGATGCGGAACGTGCCCTGGATCGTCGAGTGATCCTTCTCTTTGTTCGACGACTTCTTCCCGGGGGAGATCAGCGTCGCGAAGATCGGTTTGTCGCCCTCGAGCGCCACCATCGTCTTCCGCGTCAGGTTGACGTCGATCCACTTCTCGCCCGGGGCGAGGTCCGCTGGGCGGGCGCCGGGCTCGGTGTACGTGCCGTCGATCGCCTTCATCCACCAGCCCTCGGTGGTCTGGCGGTAGACGATCGTCTTGTTGGTGATCGTCGCGCCGGTGAGGCCCACCGCGGTGAAGCGCGGGACTGCGCCGTTGACCGAGACCTTCTTCTGATCGGCGTCGAAGTCGTACTTCGAAGCCTTCGTCGCGGTGATGAAGCCGATCTGCTTCACGCCCTCGGGGAAATCGATCCCCTGCGTGGTTGGCGGCTTGATGATCACCATCCGGTCGCTCGGCGCGACGAGGCCGCCCGTGGTCTTGTACCAGCTCCGCCCGTTCCACCCGAACGGCTTGTCCACGGCGACGAAGAAGCCCTTCACCATCCGCTTGGCGATGGTGGAGTCCGAGTCTTGCTCGAGGTCGGAGAGCTTGATCTTGAGCGGCTTGCTCTTGTCGCTCGCCTGCTGCCACCACGGCTTCTCTTCGGGCGGCGGGGTGCCCGCGTCCTCGAGGATGCCGACCGCTTCGGCCTTGGCGATCGCCCCGGCCTTGTCACCGGCGCCGTCTTCCGTGGGCTCGGCCTGCTTCGCGTCCTCCGAAGGAGCGCTGCCGCCGCCGCTTGCGGCCTCGGCCTCTTCCTTCTCCTTGGCGCGCTCGGCCTTCTTCTTCGCGCGCTTCGCGGCCTCGAGGTAGGGCTCGTACTTCAGCATCTCCTCCTTCGAGGGGACGGATTTGTAGAGCGGCGTCCCGTGCGCGGTGTTGAACGCGTACTTGTACGGGAGCACGTCATCGAGCGCGGGCGGCGTGATCCCGAGCTTCACCTGCGGGTTGTTGAGATCGAGCGTGCTCCACTTCGCGCAGATGTAGCCGCCGTCGACGAGGTGATACCAGCCCGCGGCGCACTTGGTCCCCGCGTCCTTGAGGAGGGTCGGCTCGACCGGGACCTTGCCGCCGAGGCGAACGTAGCCGAGGATTTTCTTCGCGTACTCGGGCCTGGCGTACACGGCCGTCTGCAGGCCGAGGGCGCCGAGCAGCGGGCCGTTGTAGGGCTTTTCCACCAGGCTGCCGCTCACGCTCGTGAGGGGCGCCGAGGCGCTCGAGGAAGGCGCCGGGGTCGCGACGCTCGCGACAGCCGAGGGCTTCGCGGTGGCGATCGGCGGCGACGGGAGCGAGTTGGCGCGCGGAGGAAGCTCTGTCGACGGGCCGGGGGGCGGCTCGTTGCGACAGCCGCTCGACCAGGCGACGGCCCCGCCGACGACCGCCGCGATCACGAAGCCGAAGACCGCCGCGCCGCCGCCGCCCGAAGGAGGCGGAGACGCCGCGCGCGCGCCCGAATCTGCGCGATCCTTCGCGACGGACGCGCCCGATTTCGATCGGCTGGAGGCCTTCTCAGGAGCGGTGCGGTGGGCGTTCTGGCTGCTCATCCCGGCGAGGTCTGGACCTTCTGTTTCCTGAGGGTCCGCGGGTCTTAGTACCTGGTCCATCGACTGTCGATCCAGTTCTTGGCGGTTCTTTCCACCGAGACCACGTGGAGCGAAGCCCATGCCACCAAGCGACTGCAACAGATGACGTAGCGCGCGTGGCTGCTACCGTAGGCGCGTGTTCGAAGGGACCCGAGCGCGTGGGCGCAGCGACACGATCGCGACGCCGTCATCGCAGATGTCAGCGCGTCGTCCCCTGCCCCGCCGCGCCTTCAGGATCGCGGTGACTGTCGCCTTCATCCTTCATCTCCCGTTCGTCCCGTCGAACCTCGGCGCGTGGCTCCAGATGGCGCTGCAAGGTCACGCGACCGACTACGACGATCGTGACGCCGAGGCGATCATCCCCCTCGATCTCGATCTGATGAACGACGAGCCCAGCCCCACCGCCGCGGGGACGACGCCTCCGCCGCCCGCCGCTGCTCCGCCGACGCCGTCGCCCGTCGTGCCCGCTGGAGAAGGAACGACGATCGTCGACGCGGGGCCCGCCGACGCTGCGACCGACGCCGAGCCCCCGCGAAAGAAGCGGCCGCCGAGCGACGCCGGGATCGCCGAAGACGCTGGTCCCGTCGACGCTGGCCCGCCTCCCGTGCGCGATCCGATCGCCGCAGCGGGAGGCGCCGGGAAAATCTCCGCGAAGGATCCCAATGTCCAGGTCCTCATCGCCGGCAACGTGATCCGCAAGCACCAGCTCGGCGGCGCGTTCGCGCGGATCCTCGTGCTCATCCCCGAGTGGCATCAGTTCTTCGCCGACAGCCCGATCGATCCGATCCGCGATCTCAACCACCTGCTCATCACCGCGCCGCGCTTCCGCGGGGACACGAGCGAGGTCGTCGCGGTGATGGATTTCAACGTCACCGAAGCCAAGATCAAGAGCGCGGTCGATCTCATCGTCCAGAGCGCGGGCGGGGACTGGCTCGAGGACACCCCGGTCCCGACGGCCCGCGCCAAGGTCGCCGCGGGCGATCGACTCTTCGCGCTCGTCCCCGGCAAGCGGCTCCTCGTCGTGCTCCCGTACGAGTCGAAGGAGCAGCTCGGGGGGCTCAAGAAATCGAAGGGCTTCAGCAACTCGAAGGTCGGGATCGCCATCTCGATGATCAACCCCGCGCGCCCGTTCAAGGGGCTCTTCGCGCTCCCTGAGACGCTGAAATGGCTGCGCCTCGCGGTGACGCCCACGCCCGACGGCGGCGCGGACGTCTCGCTCGAGCTCGGCGACGTGTCGAAGAAGGACGCGCAGAAGCACGCGCCGGAGATCACCAAGGCGTTCGATCAGATCCGGACCGTCAACCTGATCGTGACGACGATCGACATCGTCGATCACACGGAGTTCGCCGCCGAGGGCGCGTCGATCAGAGCCCAGGTTCACGTGACCGAAGCGCAGCTCAAGCGCGCCGTCGGGATGGTGGAGATGCAGCTCTCCGCGCAGGCCCGGGATCGCGCGGCCGCCGCAGCCGCAGCAGCGAGCGCGGCGCCGCGGACCATCCCATCGATACTGGCACCGGCACCGGCACCGACGCTGACGCCGGTACTGACACCGACGGACACGCACTGAGGCCGATCGCGTTCCCTCTGGAAGGAGCCACCCCATGGCGCGCTCCGTGCTTGATGCCTGGTCTACGTTGACCGTATCCCACGAGTCAGCACAGCTCCTTCTGGAGCATTCATGAAGAGGACACCCATGGGCCAGAGTGAACACACCACTTCCTCACGCAAAACGTCAACGCTGAGGGCCGCGCTCCTGCTGTTGGCAGGCGCGGTCTTCGTGGGGGGGCTCGGGTGCGCCGCGACGCCCGCGTGCCGCAAAGGCGCCAAAGGCGACATCGCCATGGGCGCGCGCACCGCGGGAGAAGCGGTGAAGACCGGCGCTGAAACGGGCGTCGAGGGCGTCAAGGCCGCAGGGAAGGCCGTCGGCGGCTGGGTCGAGGGCGGCTCCGCCGAGGCCAAGGAAAAGTGGAACGAAGGAAAGCAGGATACCAAGGCCACGGCGAATGAAGGCGCGGCCAACGTCGATCGCGAGGCCAGCGTCCCCATCTGCAAGGATTGAAGCTGTCCGCGCAGCGAATGCGCAGCTCGCCACCCAGCCCCCCTCCCTCGCCTGCCACGTCGATGGCATACTCGTTGCGGAAGGGAAGATCATGCCCACCTATCACGCTGCTGTCTGGCTCGATCACAACGAAGCCCGCGTCTTCCACGTGACCCCCAGCACCTTCGACGAAACCACCATTCATTCGCCCAAAGGGCACACCCAGCTCCACCGCAAATCAGGCTCGGATGACGGGCATCGGGCCAAGGAGAGCCAGAGCTACTATCACGAGGTCACCCAGGCGCTCGCCGACGCCGAAGAGGTCCTCGTTCTCGGGCCTGCCACCGCCAAGCTTGAGCTGATCAAGCACGCCCACCATCATGATCCCAAGCTCGCCGCCAAGATCGTCGGCGTGGAGACCGTCGACCACCCGAGCGACGGTCAGCTCGTCGCCCACATCCGGAAGTATTTCAAGCTCGAGGAGCCGAAGGTAACCGCCTGACGTCCGCGGGGTCGGCGAGCGCCTTTCCACTGGGGAGGCGCTTCTGCTCCGTGTGGCGTTTGCGCGCTCGTCGAACGGATCGTTCGAGGCGAATTTCTGACCGGCACACCCATTGCTCGTTTCAAACCCATGAACGAGCAAAGCCCACTCAACCAATCTCGCGACATCTTCCCCACCACATTCGCCGCGGCTCCCCCTGAGGGCGGCGGAGACGGGCCCCACTCGCCCTCGATGGCGGGCCCGGTCGCGCTCGACGCGGCGGCCGCCGCGGCTGCGGGCGCGCTCGCCGGCACGGTCGGCGGGCCCCTCGGCATGGCGATCGGCGCGGTCATCGGCGGGCTCGTCGGCGCCGCTGCCGGCGTCGCGGTAGAGTCGGAAGGCCGCGAGAAGAGCGCGCACGACGAGCAGCTCGACCGCGACATCGGGGTGAGCGGGGGCAACATCGGGGAGGCCTCGCCGGATCAACCGCCGAGCCGCGGGCGCTTCCACGCGGCGTCGCTCGGGGTCTCCGACGGAGCGACGGAGTCGAGCGACGGGACGATTCAAACCGTCGGCGGCGGTGCTTGAGCGCGCCCTCGCGCGCCGATCGCCGCCTCGCAGCGAGGCGGACGGCGCGTGTGGTGACCAGTCTGCCGCCTGTGGCGTCCTTGCCGTGACTCTGGCCCACGAAGCTGCTCTCCCCGGGGATTACCACGCTGGCGCGCAGCTTGCTTTGACCAAAGACACACTCAACGTCACTCAGGAGGATATCATGCTCTGGACCGTCGCCGTCGTCATGCTGGTTCTGTGGGTTCTCGGGCTCGTCACCTCGTACACCATTGGAGGGTTCATTCACATCCTCCTGGTGCTCGCCGTGATCTCTGTCGCCTTCCAGCTCATCAACGGTCGTCGCACGGCGTGACCAGATGCGAGGCGACGCGGCGCCGCGATCGGCGCTCCGACCCGGGCCATGGGCGGGGCGAGGCGGCGCGGCCGAGGGCCTTCCCTCGCCCCTGCGCGGAACACTAGCCGCGACGCCGGTGTTCCACTAAGCCCCGTCGACCTGCGCATGCCCGCCGATCGCTCTCCCCACGCCGTCCTCGAAGAGATCGCCTCCCGCCCCCGGGGCGATGATCTCGCGCGCCTCGTCCACACCGCCGCCTTCGCCGCCGCGGACGAGAAGCGGGCGCGGATCGAGGACGGGCTCGCGGAGCTGGTCGAGCGGGCCCACCTCAAGGGCGAGGACGCCGAGACGAGCTACGGCAACGTGCTCCGCGCGCTCGAGCGCGGCGGGGCCGAGGCCGCCGGCTCGGCGACCCGCGCCCTGCTCGCCGGCCTGCTGGCCCGCGGCGTCGCGCTCTCCCCGCCTGCCGGGGCCGACGCCGAGGCCCGCGTGGCGGAGTCGCTCGTCTGGCTCGCCGCCAACACCTCGATCGACGCGCTCAGCGCCCTCGACGCGGCCCTCGGCGAGAAGGCCGAAGGGCTCTGGATCGCCGTGGCGACGCTGATCCGCCGCGTCGACTCCGGCACGGCGCCGCTCGTCGGCCGCGCCGGCGCGATCATCGCCGCCGCGGCCCTGCGCGCGAGCGAGTCGCCCGCGGCCCGCGCCGAAGCCCGCGCGCTCGCGGAGGACGCGCGCGATCCGATCGTGCGCACGCTGCTCTCCTCGAACGCCGCGTCCGCCCCCGCCGAGGAGGCCGGCCCCGAGGGCCCGGTGACGATCGCCATCGGCGAAATCGTCCCGGCGCCCCGCGGTCCGATCGCGCTGGTTCTCCTTGGTTTCACGGGGATCCTGGCGGTCATGCACCTCGGCCGCCTCCTCGGGCAGGTCGCCCTCCGGTACCGCCACCCGGCCGAGATGCAGGTCTCCGCCAAGGGCATCGTGATTCACACGAAGACCGAGCTCCTCGGGCGGACGCTGAAAGAGCGCGACATCCACATCCCGATCGAGGCGCTGCTCCGGGCCACGCGCGAGGTCCGCTACCCCCGCCTCGCGCTCTACACTGGCCTCGGCGCGCTCGCGATCGGCAGCTACCTCGGCGTCTCCCTGTTCGTCGACGGCGCCCGCGCCGGCTCCCCGGAGCTGCTCGGGATCGGCCTGCTCCTCCTCGTGGTCGGCATCGCGCTCGACTACGTGCTGTCGAACATCGTCCCCGGCGCCCCGCGCCGCTGCCGCGTCGTCCTGGTCCCGCGCAAGGGGCCGGCGGTCGCGCTGGGGCGCATCGATCCGCTTCGCGCGGATGAAGCGCTGAACCGCCTCAAGCGGTAGCTCCGAGCGCTGACGCCGGATCGCCGTCGATCGCTCAGTTGCCCGGGATATCCCGCACGTACGCGAACGTGCGAATGACATCCACGATCCGCTCCCGCTCCTCCGCCGTCAGCTCCAGGAACGACACCCCCATCCCCGGGTTGGGATTATCCGCGAGCGCCCTCACCTCGTTCACCCACTGCACGACCCCGCGCAGAATGAAGGCCTCCGGCATCTTCGGCGCCGCGAAGCGCAGCGTCAGGCGGGTGCCGACAGTGAGCGGGTAAACCGTACGTACGAAGATTCCCACCTCGGAAATATTGGCAATCGAGGCATAGAGAAAGGTCTCGTCTGTCTCGCAATCGACAGACCAGGTGACCTCGATCCGTTCGGAGGAGCGGCGCTCGCGGCCATCGCTCGCAGGCGTTGCGTGTGACGTCGGGACATCTTCCGAGCTGTCCCAATGGCTATCGCCCATGGGGTGCGAGTACCCCCATTCAGCGGCTGCGTCGAGCCGACTCCGCGCCTTTCCGGATCGAAGAAATTCGCCTGCTGTCCAGCGCACGCGCGCCCTTCAGCGGACGTGAATCGCCCCGGCCACTACCCGATTCTCGTGCTGTGGACCACGGGTGACGCGGAATCGTGACTCCCCCGAAAAGAAGCCGAAGTACACGGTGTAATCGCCCGGCGTGAAGTTGGGTTCGAGCTGAAAATCCAGGTCGTCCACGATCACGTCTCCGGGCTGCCAGAGGTTCATCGGGTACTTGCCGTCGACGACGGCGTGGTCGCCGTTGAAGCGACGCTGGAAGCCGTCGATGTGCACGAACGACTTCCAGTTGCCGGTGATCGGGTGCACGACGCGGTAGTAGATCCGCAGGTGATAGCCCGTCGCCGGCACCACCGAGTCGACCACCGCGCCGACCTTGTCGGCCACCTCCCAGCCGATCACGTCGAGCTGCTCTTCGAACGAAGCGTCGATCGGCGTCCGCGGCTGGGGCGGATCGTCGAGCACCAGCTTCGCGAGCGGGCTCTCGTTCACGTGGCCGCCGAGCTGGTTCGAGACCAGGAGGATCTGGCTCGATCGACCGTCGAGCACCGGGAGGTTCTTCCCGTATTGCGCGCGGTACAGCGAGTTCAACTTCGGGAGATCGTCGGACTTCACCACCATCCATCGGCGCTTGGTCGCGACCTCGGTGAGCCAGGCGAAGCCGCGAGCCACCTCGGTGAACGACGGGGGCTCGCCGCCGCCGTAGTAGGCCGCGGCGCGCCCGCGCACGCCGAGGAGGGCGAGCGGCTCGCTCCCGCTGTGGAGGCGGGCGTAGGCGTCGAAGACCTCCTTCGGCGAGAGCTGCGCGGCGAGCGACGGGTAGTACCAGAAGCCCTGCACGCCGCCCGCGAGCAGCGCGGCGACGAGGGTGAAGCTCGCGCGTGACAGGCGCGTCTCGCGCACGAGCAGGCGGAACCCATCGCGCGCGGCGAGGATCAAGAGCGGCGTCAGCAGCGCGCCGACGGGGACGACCCACCACACGTTGAGGCCCGCGTCGGCGAAGTTCTTCGGGAGCTTGTCGACCGGGGCCCACGCGGCGCGCTTGCCGACGAAGATCATCGCGCCGAGGCCGACGAGCGCGGCCTCCACGACCACGAGGCCGAAGAGCAGGTTGCCGTGCCAGATCGCGGTGAGATCGGCGGACGCGGCCCGGTACTCGTCGAGGCGCCCCGCGGCCCAGGCGCGCGCGCGGCGCTCGGGATCCTTCGGCTGCGCCTCGAACCAGGCCAGCGCGACGAGGCCGGCGAAGAGGGCGAGCACGATCACGAGGCGACGTCCGCCGTCGACCTCGAAGCTCTTCGGGAACTGAGCTTTGTCGACGCCGAAGGGCGAGAGCGCCCGGTCCGGCTCGTGGAGAATGTCGGCGAGCATGACCAGGCCGAGCACCGTGGTGCCAACAGCGAGAGCGCGGGAAGGCGGCGCGCCGCGCTCGAAGTCGAAGATCGCCAGCGCCGCCGCGCCCGCGAGGAAGGCCGGGCCCGCGAAGGGCAGCGCGCCGGCGTAGGGCGCGAGGAGCGCGAAGGCCCCGTAGGCCACGGCGCCGCCGATCAGCAGCGCGGCGCGCACGCCGATCTCGCGCGACACCGCGCGCGACGCGGCCTCCACCGGAGCGCGGAGGAGGCGGCCCAGCGCGAACGGCAGGAACGCGCTCCATGGAAAGAGCGCATGGCCGATCTGGCGGACGACGAGATCGAACGTGGCGTCGTTCGGCGGCTTGCGGAGCAAGGTGAAGCCGAGCGCGCGCGAGAGCGGCGCCTCGGGCCGCGCCTTCGCGAGGGCGTAGAGCCCGAGCCCGAGCGCGATCAGCCCGAGCCCGAGGGCGATCGCGCCGAACCCATCGCGGAGCGAGAAGCCGCGCGCTTCACCGCCGCCGCGGAGGACGAGCCACGTCAGCCCGACCGAGAGCGCGGGGACCGCGACGCCGATCAAGAACCCGCGCGAGAGAAAGCCCGCGGTGATCCCGACGAGGCCGAGCGCGAACCAGGCCAGGCGCGCCAGGCCGAAGGTCTTCGCCTCGTCCTCGCTCACGTCATCGAGCAGCGCCCCGGCCAGGCCGACGAAGCCGATCGTCACCGAGGCCATGGTGACGATGTCGCCGAGCATCGTCCGCGCCTGCATGAAGTAGAGCGGCATCGTCACCAGCGCGATCGCCGCGTAGAGCCCCGCCTTGCGATCGATGAGGCGCGCGAGCAGCTCGTAGATCGCCACGACGCCGAGGAAGCCCCAGATCGCCAGCGGCAGACGCCCCGTCCAGTCGTGGAGGCCGAGCGCGCGAAAGCCGAGCGCCATCGAGGTGAACGGGAGCTCGCCCATCTTGAGATCGGTGAGCGTGGGCAGCGTGGTCACCGCGCCGGGGATCTCCAGCGCCGTCGCGTGAAAGACGCGCACGGCGATCCGGCGCGCGAGATCGGCGGCGTCGAGCTCGTACGGATCCCAGATCCCGCTCTTGGCGAGGAACGGGAAGAGGAAGATCGCCGCGATCACGTAGGCGAGGACGCGCGTCGCGAGCCCGCTCGCGCGGACCGCGGGCAGCTCGCTCGACGGCTCCGGATCGGGCAGCGACGCGCGCTCTTTTGCGCTCGCGGGCGCCTCCGCGCTCTCGTCATCCGAGTCGTCTTCGCGCGCTTCCACGTCGTTTTCGCGTGCCATGAGGGGGGACCCCATTACCTCGCTCGGGGGCGCGTGGCCATGGATCCCGCTGTATGCTCCCCGTCATGAGCGGCGCCGCCCAGAAGTTTGTACGACACGACGAAGCCACCGTGGCTGACCTCCTCGCCCTGCCGGATCAGGACCACAGGGACGAGATCTTCGACGGGCGCCTCCCCGGCGGCTGGTGGTTCGCGACAGAGGTGTTGATCGACGTTGGCCCCAAGCAGCAGTGATGTTCCCGAGCCGGGACTTCGCTTTGAGCAGCGGGCTCTTCCAATCGAAAAGCGGTCCCCATATACCCTATCTATCTCAGGAGTCTCGCCACCAAGTTGCGCCCCTCCCGCCTCTATGCAAGCTTCGCCGCCATGCCTTCCATGGCCCATGAGATCCTGGTGGATCTCTTCAGAAACCGCCCTTCGCTCGCCGCCGAGATCCTCGTCGAGGCGCTGGGCGTCACCCTCCCCTCTTACACCGAAGCACGCCTTGCCTCGATCGATCTGACCCAGGTCCAACCGGCCGAGTACCGCGCTGATGTCGTCGTCGTCTTGCTCGACGGCGACGTTCCCGTCCTGGTGCTCATCGTGGAAGTCCAGCTCGCGATCACCCCACGGAAGCGCTTCAGCTGGCCGGCGTACGTGACGGTCTCGCGCGCGATCCATGGCTGTCCAGCATGCCTGCTCGTCATCGCCCCCGACGCTGCCGTTGCGGCGTGGTGTGCGGAGCCGATCGAGACCGGCTCTCCCGGCTTCGTTTTGCGCCCGCCGGTGCTGGGTCGCGCCACAGTCCCGGTCGTAACGGACTCCGCGGATGCGGCCCGCCGACCTGAGCTGGCTGTGCTCTCCGCCATGGCGCACGGCGAGACCGAGCACGGAGCGGCGATCGCGGCAGCGGTGCTGCCCGCGCTCCTCGGGCTCGACGCCGAACGGTCCAGATTTTACTACGATCTGGTGTATAATTCTCTCAACGATGCGACCCGCCGGGCGCTGGAGGCCATGATGAAGGGCTACGAATACCAGAGCGATTTCGCGAAGAAGTACGTGGCGCAGGGTCGCGACGAGGGCCGAAGCGAGGGCCGGAGCGAAGCGCGCGCGCGCGACGTGCTCACCGTGCTTCGGGTTCGCGGCATCGCTGTGCCGGAGGCCGCCCGCGAGCGCATCCTCGCGCAGAAGGATCCGGAGCGTCTGGAGCGATTGCTGGAGAAGGCCGCCGTAGCACCCTCGCTTGCAGAGGTGCTCGACGATCCGAGTTGACGACGTGTCGCCCACCGAGGCTTGTCCCGAGCGAAGGTGGGTATCCAGCGCTCACGCCTCCTCCGTCCCCGTATCCCCCGGATCGAGCCGCGCGAAGAGCCGCTCGCCCTCGGCCAGGTTGGGCCAGACATCAAGCAGCTCACGGCAAGCATGGAGCGCTCCGCGCACGTGGCGCTCTTCCAGGCGCCGGTCGCGGAGAATAGTAGTGACCAGCTGCGCTGTCTCGGCGAACAGGGCCTCACTGCCCGAGCGGGCGGCGAGCGCGAGCAGCCCCGGGAGCGCGTAGAGCGCCGTGAAGACCGCGTGCTCGCGCTGCCGCCGGGTCTCGGCCAAGGCCCAGCGCAGCGCCTCGCTGTCGACGGGCACCGAAGCGTCTCGCGCCTTGACGATGAGCTCATCCGCCAGCTTGCGAAACTGCCTCTCTGGCAGCTTGGGTATGGCCGCGTCCAGCGGGGCTTGCCGGAGCACCGTCCGCACCTCGGCGACGCGATCGATCCGGCGCGCGACGGCATTGAGCTCGAAGAGCAGCGTGCTCAGCACCTCAGGCCCGAGGTACGCGGTCGGGATCCACCGACAGGCATCGTCGACCACGGCCTTGACGATGTGGTCATAGAGGCGCGGAGCGCGGTGGAGCACGGTCATCAGGGTGTGATGACGCACGTGGGCGCGCTCGATCGGCGTCTCCTCGAGCCAGGCCAGCGCGAAGAGGGCCGCCGCCGGAGTCTGGTCCTTGGGAAGGTAGCGTGACTTGAGGAGCGCGTTGAACACATAATCGGCGCTGGGACTGGCACCATGCTTGGCGAGCCAGGCGAACGCGGCGGCGATCATCCGGGCAGGCTCGCCCTTGGCGAGATCGGCGCGCAGCAGGAGCGATGGAAGAACGAAGCTGGCTTCGTCGAGCTCGCGGTGCACATCAACCCAGGCGAGCGCCGCCGTGATGGCGCGACGGGCGTGCTCGGGCTCGAGATCGTTGCGGGCGAGGATCCCGCGGAAGGTGAACTGCGCTTCGGGGGTCATCCCGAAGTGCTCGAGCCAGGCGAGCGCGGCGGCGACGGCGCGAGCGACGGTCGCCTGGTCGAGATCGGCGCGCTGGAGGAGAGGGCGAAGGACGAGGTCACTCTCCTCGTCCTCGTGCCCACGAGAGAGCCAGGCGAGCGCGGCGGCGAAGACCTGCGCCTGCGTCGCGTCGTCGAGATCGTAGCGCTCGAGGAGGCGGCGAAAGAGGGAACGAGCGCCGGAGTCGGCCTCATGGAGGGCAATCCAGGCGAGCGCGGCGGAGGCGGTGGCAGGGAGATCGGCGGCGGGGAGGTCGGCGCGCACAAGGAGAGCTCGGAGGGGCGTGACGGCGTCGAGGCGGTCGAGGTTGGCCTCGATCCAGGCGAGTGCGGGGGCGATCTCGGCGCGGAGATCGGTGTGGGGATCGCGGAGGAGCGCGGTGGAGGGGCGGCGAGGGGCGGGCATGGGGACGGGGCGAGGGTGTCAGGCCGGGACGCTCACCTGCCGATGGGATCGAGCAAACGGCCGGTGTCATCCCCGGGGAGGACGGTCGCCTTGATCTGGCTGTATTGCTCCTGGAACTCCCGACCCTCCCGCCTCAGCCATTCGATCTCGGATGGCGTCAAGGGACGGGGTGCGAAGGAGGTAGCCGGCCTCGGCCTCCGTGAGGGCTTCGAGCCCGAAACCGAAGTGGGCTTGCCAGTACTGTTCGAGGAGTTCGCCATGTTTCTCTCGTAAAGATTGAAGGGTTTCGGGCCGCAGAGCAAGGACTTCGCTCTGCCGGCTGGCGCTCAGCGTCGTCGTCAGGATGACCAGGCCGCCGTTGCTCTCGATGTGCCCACGGAGATTCGCCAGGGTGCCGCCGAGACCAACATGGTCGTCAATGAGGAGATAGCGGCCCCCAGGCAGCACTCCCCCGGCAAAGATCGGCTGGAAGGCCAGCCGGTGGAAGCCGCTCGCTCGCGTGTGACCGACGGTATTGGTCTGGACGATCTCGCTCGTTACGGGGAGCCCCAGACGTTGCCCCGGCTCGTGCGCCATGGCGTCGGGGATCAGGTTGATGCCGGTCGTCTCGACGGCGCGGACCGGAACGAGAATCGGTCGCTGATCGCCGAGAACCTCTCCGATCCGGGCAACGGCGGCACCGGACAGCAGCGCGCAGGCGAGACGCACGGCAGGTTCGCGCTCGCCCGCCTTCGCCGCCGCGTAGTCGGGGTGCGCGTCTCTGAGCGCCACCGTCGCGTGGAGAATGACGTCGGGGAAGTCAGTCCCCCATGGAATGCGCCGGAACGTCAAGTGACCGCCGGTGGGGTCTTCTTCTTCTCGGCAGCATTGCGCTGGGCCAGTACGCGTGTGCGCGCCTTCTCGATCGCGTCGAGCACGGGAACACGGATTGACGTCACCACCTCGGCGGGCGCCTTGCTGCGCGAGAGAGCGCCAAGCACTGTCTCCAGCGTGTCGGCCCAGGCCCGCATCCGCCTTCGCACCTCGGCGGGCGCCACGGTCTCTTGCGCGACCGCCGCGGCGGAGACTGACTTGTCGTGCTCCACGGCGCCAAGCTCCGCACCCACCTTGCCAATGGCCTGGACCAGATCGAAAGCGGATACGCCCGGTGCGATCGGGAGCTGCATGAGCAGCGGGCCAAGCTCGGTGCTGGCGAGCTTGACCATCTGGGCGGCATTGCCCGCCTCGGCCTCGTAAGAAGCGTTGTTGACCTCAAGCCCGTCAGGCAAGAGGCGGTGGTGCGCCGCGCTGATCTGCACGGCAAGCGCCGAGTCGAGCCCCTCGAGACCGAGGTGAGCCTCGCGGGCCGAGAGCAGCCCATGGTGGAGCGCGCGCTGCAAGTGATCGTGGCGAACGTCGAGCCCAGTGGCCTGCTCCGAGAGGGTGCGGAGCATGGCTTCGGCCGAGCTCCCGGCGCGCGCGGCGAGGAGCGCGTCATGGTCTTCCTGGACGCGCGGGAGGAGGGCGGCGAGCTCCGGGATGGCAAGGAAGACGGCCTTCAGGGGGCCGGTCCACTGTTCGCTCAAGGAGATCATTTCGCCTGCGTTGACATCACGGAGAAATCGCATGCAGGGCAGGCTACGGGGAGGTCGGCGGGAGCACAATAGTTCCGTGCAAGGGGGAGGATCGGGGCGCGCGGGAGGCGAGAAGGGCCGCCGGAGGGGGATCTGGAGAGGCGCGGGACCGGGGAATGGCTTCGAAGGGCGGATCCGGGAGCCGCGCAGGAGTAAAATCTGGCTTCGGGAGGCGAATTTGAGTTGCGCGTGGGACCGGGAAGTAGCTTGGAGGGGCGGATCCGGGGGCCGTGCGGGACCGGGAGGGGCGCTCGAAGGCCGGATCCGGGGGCCGCGCGGGACGTGGAGATGGCTTCGGTAGGTCGATCCGGGAGCCGTGGGGGAACGAAAGGTGGATTCGAAGGGCGGATCCGGTTTGGCACGGCATCTTGATCCTCCGGGGCGCGGTTTCGGTCTAACAAGCGGCTGTTGTCCAACGCATTTCGCGCGACAGCAGCCGCAGGCTGTTAGGCCGGTGCCTCCGGGCCGCGCGCCCCCATATACCCTATGTCCCGGAGCCGGGATGCTCCTCCACCGGCAACCCCACCGAACAACGCGGTTGAGGCCGCCTTTCGGGGTGCATCCTGCTCGCCCTTCCGGAGCAGGGGAACCGCCTGTCAACGATCCCTCTGATCCGCCGGATTCTGACGAAGACCCTTTGAACTGATCCCGCGACATCGTCACCGGCGGCAGCGGCGGCGACGAGGTAGATCGTCGCAAGGGAGACAGTG
>Ga0105048_10001211_pt1 | contig 41814 bp, 35 predicted proteins | sample MAT05_FD_78382 | JGI IMG/M metagenome (GOLD analysis project Ga0105048, IMG submission 78382) | Freshwater microbial communities from Lake Fryxell liftoff mats and glacier meltwater in Antarctica - MAT-05 | ecosystem: Environmental > Aquatic > Freshwater > Ice > Liftoff microbial mat | place... | reverse complement strand
CGACGTGCATCGCGACCAAAAGATGTACGAGTTCATCCGCACGCTACCGCCCAACGTACGCTTCGCCTCACACATCTTGGATGGCGACGGCATTCCGCTGTTCGGCGCACGCGCCAACATGGGTGGTTTCGAGACGCTACAGCCGTGGTTCGTGAACTCATGGGCGAGGCAGAAGAAGCGAGCCTTCGAGACCCTGGATGCGCTTTACGCGACGGATGCCGACGCCGTCCTGAGCTACGCCAAGCGCAACCACGTCACGCATTTCTTGATCAACAAGAATCGCTATGGGGTGGGTCTCGGCAAGGCGAGCGGTTCTTTCCAGCCGTTCAGCGACTACACCCGCTCGGTCCCGCGCGGCCGCGAGAATCGGCATCTGGTGTTTTCGCGCGTTCCGGAAGAAGCTGTTGTTTTCGCCGAGGGTCGCTTCAAGATCGCGAGCGTGGCGCTGCTCGAACGCGCATGGAAACCGTGAGATGGAGTGGCTTGGCAACGGGGCGCTACCCATGGGGCTCGTGTTCATGTCGGTCACCGTCTTCGGTGTCCTCCGTCGCAAGGCTGGACACGTCCTGGCCGCGCGTGATTACCCGGCCTTGGCCGAGCGCATCGGGCTGACTCATCGAGCTTCGCCGTACAAGACCGGCGTTGGCTCGCTGACGGGCGAGCTGGGGGGGCTCAGAGTGATCGTCGATCCCGACGACCAGCGCTGGATTGCCGTTCGCTACGGCGACGTCGATCGCCCTCGCATCGAGGTGCACACCTACGAACACAACAAGCGCATGCCCTCGGGCCTGCGGTCTTTTCGGGTGGCCGACAAGAAGCTCATGGGCTGGTTCAAGACGGCTTACGGAGCGGCCGAGGAGATTCAAGCGCTCGAAGCGCTCGGGCCGGTACTCGGTCCGCTGCGTTCGATTCGCCAGCTCAAGAGCTTCAGCATCACCAGCAGTGGCCTCACGGCGGTCTTCGACTACGGCAGCCCACCGTTCATCCCCGTCGCCATCGTCCAGGAGGTGGTTCCGGCGCTGGTTCGTGCGGCCCAAGCGCTTGCGGAAGCGGCAGTCCCGGAGTTGGACCCTGGGAGCCCAGATGGAGAAAATACCAATGATTTCAAGGACTAAAAATACTACTGTTTTCCGACGAAACCGGTGATAGATCGAGCGCCCGCTCGATGTTGGCCCTGCCTGCTCGAGGTGGGTAGCCGAGAGGTTCCGACGAGGCGACACCCCGCATGACCAGCTCTGCTGCCAGAACCCACTCCCCATCCGCCGCCCTTCGCGCTTCCGTGGACGGCCTCGTTCCGGACGAGAAGCTTTCCCACCTGCGTCAACTCGAAGCCGAAAGCATCCACATCATTCGTGAGGTGGCGGCCGAGTTCGACAATCCGGTCATGCTCTACAGCATCGGTAAGGACTCCGGCGTCATGGTGCATCTGGCCCGCAAGGCCTTCTACCCGGGTCGGCTGCCGTTCCCGTTGCTCCACATCGACACGCGCTGGAAATTCCGCGAGATGATCCAGTTTCGCGACGCTTTCGCGAAGAAATACGATCTAGACCTGCGAATCCACATCAATCCCGACGGAGTCGCGCGCAACATCAATCCGTTCGACCACGGCAGCGCCGTCCACACCGACGTGATGAAGACCCAAGGTCTGCTGCAAGCGCTCAGCGCCGGCGGTTACGACGCGGCTTTCGGTGGAGCGCGTCGCGACGAGGAGCGCAGCCGCTCCAAGGAACGCATCTACTCGTTCCGTGATCGCTACGGCAAATGGGATCCCAAGAATCAGCGGCCGGAGCTATGGAACCTCTACAACGGCCGCTTGACCAAGGGTGAGAGTATCCGCGTTTTTCCGCTGTCGAATTGGACCGAGCTCGACATCTGGCTCTACACCTACCTCGAACAGATCGACGTCGTGCCGCTTTACTTCGCCGCACCTCGCCCGGTGGTCGATCGCAACGGAATGTTGCTGATGGTCGACGACGAGCGCATGCCACTCGAGCCCGGAGAGACGCCGCGGCTCGAGAGCGTGCGCTTCCGCACTTTGGGCTGTTATCCGTTGACCGGCGCCATCGAGAGCGAGGCCAAGACCTTGCCCGAGATCATTCGCGAGATGCTGCTCGCTACTCAATCGGAACGGCAGGGTCGTGTCATCGACAACGACTCCGAAGGCTCGATGGAAGAGAAGAAGCGCGAAGGCTACTTCTGAAATGAACACCGAGACCGTCACTCCCCAAAATGTCGACGCCTACCTGAAGCAACATCAGGAAAAGGAGCTGTGCCGCTTCGTGACCGTGGGTTCGGTCGACGACGGCAAATCGACCCTAATCGGCCGACTTCTGCACGACACGCACGGCATCTACGAGGATCAGCTGGCGGCCGTGAAGAAGGCCACCAAGCAGGAGGGCGGCGAGGTCGACTTTTCGCTGTTCACCGATGGGCTCAAGGCGGAGCGCGAGCAGGGCATCACCATCGACGTCGCTTACCGCTATTTCTCGACGGAAAAGCGCAAGTTCATCATTGCCGACACGCCCGGCCACGTGCAGTACACGCGCAACATGGCCACGGGCGCGTCGACCGCCAACGTCGCCATCATCTTGATCGACGCTCGCCTCGGCGTTCTTCAGCAATCCAGGCGCCACGCGTACATCGCGTCCTTACTTGGCATCCCGCACCTGCTGGTGTGCGTGAATAAAATGGATCTCTTGGGTTACGCGCCCGAGGTCTTCGACGCCATTCGTGAAGAATTCACGGCGTTCACCGGCAAGCTCGGTTTCCGCCAAGTGAAGTTCATTCCGATCAGCGCGAAGCTGGGCGTGAACGTCGTGCGCGCGGGCACGATTGAAGTGCCTTGGTACGCAGATGCAGCAGGCGGCGGTGGCACGTTGCTCGAGTATTTGGAGACCGTCCCAGTCGACGCTGGCATCAACAAGTCCGACTTCCGTTTTCCGGTGCAATACGTGCTGCGTCCCCACCTGAACTACCGCGGTTTTGCGGGTACGGTGGCGTCGGGCAGCGTGCAGAAGGGCGACGTCGTCATGACGCTTCCTTCGCGCAAGACGAGCAAGATCATCTCGATCGACACGTTCGACGGTGAGCTCGAGCGCGCCTGGGCGCCGATGGCCATCACCATTCGCCTCGAGGACGAAATCGACATCAGTCGCGGCGACATGCTGGTTTTGCCCGACAACCAGCCTGAAGAGGTCGAGCGCTTCGACGCCAAGCTGGTGTGGATGAGCGAGCAGGCGCTGGATCGCGGCCATACCTACTTGCTCAAGCACACGACGCAGCTCGTGCGCGCCGACGTCGAGACCGTGCATTTCTTGGTCGACCTCGAGACGCTCGAGGACAAGAAGGAGACGCGCATCGAGCTGAACGACATCGGCCAGGTGACGATCGCTGCGCACAAGCGGTTGTTGATCGATCCGTATCGCGACAATCACGCCACGGGCGCCTTCATCCTGGTCGATCCGCTGACCAACAACACGGTGGCAGCCGGGATGATCGTGGGCTCTTCGGCGGCGTTGTCGGCGACCGCTCGAGAACGCGCTCAGGCGCAGAAAGAGCTGCCAAAGACCCAGGTTGGCGTGGAAGAACGCGCCGAGCGGATGGCCCAAAAAGGCGCAGCCATCTGGCTCACGGGTCTGCCAGCCGCCGGCAAGAGCGAGATCGCCTATGAGCTCGAGCGCCAGCTTTTCGATCGCAAGAACTACGCGCTGGTCATCGATCCCGACGATGGACTCGGCCGGAGCGCGCTGCCCGACGGTTCGAGTCCGGTGCAGGCCCCAGAGATTGCACGACGCTCGGCGGACGCCGGCCTCCTCGCGATCTTCGCCTACGCGACTCCATTGCGCGCCGATCGCGCAGCCATTCGCGAAGCCGTCGGGCCCGCCCGCTTCGTCGAAGTCCACGTGGCAACCTCGCTCGAAGAGGCGCGTCGGCGTGACCGGCGCGGCTCGTTCGCTGAGCGGAAAGATCCCAAGTACGAGGCTCCACTGCAGCCGGACGTCACGGTCCAGTTGGCTGCCGGTCAGGACGCCGCCGACGCCGCTCGGGCGATCCTTGCTTGCTTGGTCGAGCGCGGTCTGTTGCCGAATCGCTACGCGCTCTGAGCGGTGCGTTCGCACAGCCGTCCGGGCAGCCGTTCGGCGAGTTGCGATGGGCATCACGTTGACCTTCAACGACAACGATGGCGATTGAGCCCCGCGGAGCCCGCTTTGGCTGGCTCCAGCGTTTGGAAAGACCCGTCGATGGCGCGGGCCTGGCGGTGTTTCGCATTCTGTTCGGCCTGGTGATGGCCGGAAACGCCGTGCGCTTTCTCGCCAAGGGATGGGTCCGCGAGCTTTACGTCGCTCCGCGCTTTCACTTCATCTACCGCGGCTTCGAATGGGTCAGGCCGTGGCCAGAGCCCTGAATGAGTCTGCATCTCGGAGTCCTCGCAGTGCTCGCCGTCTGTATGGCACTCGGCTTTTGGACGCGCGCTCCGGCAGGCCCAACCGCGGACCCTCGGTCATCGAAGCTGGATTTTGCCCCTCGACTCGCAATGAAAAGCGCTGCCCGGCGCCGCCGACGACCCTTAGGTCGCGAAAGAACCAGCGGCGAGCTCGCCGAAGCGCGCGCCGAAGCGCGCGGTCAAGCTCCGTGCCCGCTCGCTCAAGAGCAGCTCGGCCGCATCCAGGATTTGCACTTCGAGCGCCGCATTGCGCTCCCCGGCTCGCGTGGCCAGGTCCAAAAAGCCGCGCTGAGACAGGTCGACGACGAGCAGAGCCAGATCGTGATGCTCGCCCAGGCTCGTACTCAGCTCGGCTAGTGCCAGCGAGCGCGAGTTGGGTTCTTCAGGCCAGAGGCTTTCGAAGTACTGGGATTGATGAAGGTGTGTCTTCACCGCTTTGCGGAACTCGTGGAAGGCGTGGGCGCTCCGCTTCCGCCGGGCTTGCCCCAGGGCTTTCCGGGCGCGGCGGTAGGTTCGGCGAAAGCCGCGTTCGACTAGTTCGAAGCCGGCGTCGAACTCAGGCCATTGGTCGACGTGCGGCTTCACCCTTTCCAGCTCGGCCCTGGCGTCGAGTAGAAGCGCACGCAGCACCAAGAGACGTCGCGGCGCCGCTTCGACGAAGGCGCGGCGCGCTCGCTCGAAGCCCTCGGTTTCGGTGGCCGAGGCGCGCGACGCCAGCTGGTCGAGCGCCTCGATGGCTGCGTCCGCCTCACGCGCACTCGCCAGGCTTCGCGCGGACGATGCCAGCTGTCGATCGAGCTTTCGATGCGCCTTGCCGAGCGGCCGTTCCGCTAGGCGCAGCAGCGCGCGCAAACGCTTGATGCTCTTGCGAGTCTCGTGCAGGGCGGTCCAGGGCTCTGGAGGCTCGGCGACGAGCCGCGTCAGCGCCTGCTCGAGTTCGCCCGAGACCAGACGCTTGAGGCCCTTCCAGATGCCTTCGCTGGGCTCGAAGCGTAGCCGCGCTGGCATCAACGCTTCATGCCGCTTTGGCGGACCTTGTGTTCCAAGTCGCTGAAGCGCTTGGCTAGTGCGCGGACGAGGGCTCCCGTCCAACCGTCGGCTCCCAAGCCGTCTTCCATCGTTCGCTTGTCGAGCACGAGCACGGTGACGCGATCGACTGCTTCGACCGAGGCCGCGCGCGGTTCGGCCAGGAGCAAGGCCATTTCACCGAACACATCGCCCGCACCCATGATGCCCAGCGTCTCTTGCGCCCCTCCTGCCGTGGTGCGGAAGGCGCGAACCTTGCCGCTCACGATCATGTACGCGGAGTTCCCGACGTCGCCTTCACGAATCATCAGCTGACCTGGCATGAAGAGCTGACGTGGCAAATGGAGGCCGCCACGCAGAAAGGTGCGAACGTCCGTTTGGAGTTCGAGAATCGTCTGGTACCGATCCTCACGCTTGGCGGCGACCGCCTTCTCCACGATGCTGCGGATGCGCTTGGAGACACCAATGTCTTCGGTGGCCATGTCGATCGGGATGATCTCCGCAGCGGCCGCGCGACGCAGAGCCTCGTCCGGATCGTAGGTGTCGCCGTAGGGCGCGTAGCCGCTCACGATTTCGTAGAGCACAGCGCCCATGCCGAACACGTCCGCTCGCTCATCCAGGTCTTTGGGACCTCCACGCGCTTGTTCGGGCGCCATGTAAGCGGAAGTTCCGACGGGTCCCGGCGCGTCGAGAGCCGCGCAGCCACTGTCCTTGCCGATCAATCGCGCCAAGCCCCAATCCATCAAGTAAACCTGACCGAAGTCGGCAACCATTATGTTCTCGGGCTTGATGTCGCGGTGAATGACCCCGCGGTGGTGCGCGTACGCCAGGGCGTCGCAGACCTTCAGGAAAATTTCGAGGCCTTCCTGCAGGCGATCGGTCGAGCCTGGTGTGCGCGACGGATCGGCCATCCAGCGATGTAGGTCCGTGCCGCGCACGAGCTTCATCGTGAAATAGGGTACCCCATCATCGCTAATGGCCAACTCGTGGACGGGCACGATGTTCGGGTGCTCGAGCTGTCCCGTGATTTGCGCCTCGCCGATGAAGCCGCCTTTGTAGAAGGACTCCTTGGCCAGCTCCTTGTCGAGCCGCTTGAGGGCGACGTGACGCAGCAGGTTGCGATCTGTCGCAGGATGGATGCGACCCATACCGCCGCGTCCAAGCTCGGCGAAGACTCGCAGGTTGTCGGGGGTCGGGATGCCTTCCTTTCGCGCTTCCTGTTCGGTGACGCCGTGGGCGCCCCCGGCGGGGATACGTTCGATCAGATAGACGGGCTGCGGTTTGCTTTCCTTCTGTTCGGCCATCGCGCCGGCACTATAGATCGGGACTTCGCCTGGGGGCTTCACGAAATCGCCGGGCCTTTATTGAGGCTGTTCCCTCAGCATTTCGCGGAGCCAGGGCAGCAAATCTTCTCCGATTTCGGGTGGGACGAGCGCGCCGGGGCCAGGTTCCCGGCCGAGCGCCGTCACCTCGGCGAGGCGGTCCAGGTAAACGTCTCGACCAATCTCGAACACCCCCAGAGACGCCAGGTGTGGCGTCAGGAACTGGACGTCCAGCAGTCGCACACCGAGCGCGAACAGGTGCGTGACGGCTGCCACCAGCGCCACCTTCGACGCGTCGCGCTGGCGATGAAACTTGCTCTCGGCCGCGAACAGGCCTCCCACCCACACTCCGTAAAGTCCGCCGATCAGTTCGTCGCCGTCGCGCACCTCGTAGGCGAGAGCATCACCGACGACGCCCAGGTTCGCATAGGCGGCATGCATCTCAGCCGTGAGCCAGGTGCCCTCTTCACGTTCGGCGCAGCCGCTCAGCACGTCGTTCAGGTCTCTGGTCGCTCGAACGGTCCAGGTCTTGTTTCGAAGCGTGCGCCACAGGCTGCGCGAAACGTGCAGATGTTCGGGATCGAGAATGGCACGCGGATCGGGGCTCCACCAAAGGATCGGTTCTTCGTTGAACCAAGGAAACAAGCCCTGACGGTAGGCGGCCAGGAGCCGGGCACGCGACAAGTCGCCTCCGCCCGCGACCAGTCCCGCGGGGTCGAAGGCGCGCGGATTGGGGAACAAGGGCGGCGCGTCTTCGGGGATCCAAATCGGGCGACGAGGGCACATGTGGGACCCTCTCAACATAGCTGAAGCTCCCCACGAGTTGCATTCGGCGCGCCCGAACCCATCATGAATGGGTGATCGGACTGTTGAACTTTGCCATCGACGCGCTTTGCGTTCTTTTGATCGTCTCGGCGCTGCTCTCGTGGGTGGCGCCCAATTCGCGTCACCCGGTCATCGTTTTCTTGAACAGGGTGACGGAGCCGATGCTGGTGCCCATTCGCAAAGTCGTTCCGCCGGTCGGTGGGCTCGATCTAGCGCCACTGCTCTTGCTGCTCGGTCTGCGGCTACTGCAACGTCTACTTTGACGGCGCCGCTTCGGGGGCGAGCACGAAAGCGTAACTGCTCGCTCCGTTCTCGATGAGCCAGGCCTTCGGTGCCGCGGAGTCGAGAGTGCCGAGCGCCGCGTACCAACCGAAGCTCTGCCAAGCTGCAGAATCCGTCACTAGCGGGTGCAGAACCAAATCGATCTCGAGGTAGCCACCCTCCGTGGCCTCCGTCAGTCGGGGCCCATAGCTCCAGGTCTCGCGACCGACACGGGGCATGGCGTCATTGTGGAGTGCCCCACCGTAGGCGAGCACGAGCGGCCGTCCTGGCGAAAGGCGCGTGCGGCGCTCGACGACGGCTGCGCCGGTCAATCGGGCGATCGTTTCCATCATCGTCACCACCCCGAGCTCGCCTGCTGCTCGAATGGACTTCAAGTCGTCGCAGCTTGCCCGCAGAATGTCTGGCACGATGCCGAATTCTCGGGCGCGCTTGCCGAGCTGGGCATATTCGTTCTGATTGTCCTCGGCCTGGCCTGTGGTGATTGCATCGGCCTCCTTCTTCACGGCTTGTTTGGCGCCGTCGCAGCCACTGGTGGCGGCCAAGAGTTCCACGAACAGCGCGCTCGTCTCGGGCGCCAGAACCGGCAGCAAATCGTCGGTGAAACGCCGTACGGTGGTGCGTGCAGTGAACCCCGCTGGCGTATGAGCTTCACCAAAACCGATGGTGCTTGGCTTGGTCTTGGCCAACAGCGCGCGCAGCGCAGAAGCGTCGTCGTCGAAGGCGAAGCAGGTCTTGTCGGCGCACGCCCGGGGCGTGGGCCAGGTGTCGGCCGCTTTTGGAACGGGCACAGAGGCCGCGTTTGGCACAGGTTCGTTCGTGAGCGCGGCTTCCGTGGGAGCGGCGGGCGCGGGAGGAGACGTCGCGCATGCGGCACTCAGGCAAGCGAACAGAGGCAACAGGCGCGTGGCGACAAAGGTGGACATGCAGGTACGGGATTCTATTCCCGACCAACTGTCGTCGCGACATTATTGACAATCCTACGGTGAATTCGCGAAAATCGAGCTACCTGGACCTTGCCGACGCAGCTTCGCCTCTTATGTTTTCGAAGTGATCGGCTTCGACCCCATCTACCTGTTGTTCCTGCTCCCCGGCTTGGCTCTGAGTTTCTGGGCGAACAGTCGCGTCAAGTCGACGTTCAAGCGCTACGCTCGAGTCAGCAGTCGCAAAGGCTGGACAGGTGCTGAAGCTGCGCGAGAGCTGATCAGCAAGCGCGGCATTGCGGGCGTCGTCGTCGAAGAGACGCCCGGCTTCCTTTCGGACCACTACGATCCGGGTGCGCGCCGGCTGCGCCTCTCGCCCGAAGTCTACCACGGGCGGTCACTCGCAGCGCTCGGGGTCGCGGCACACGAAGCGGGCCACGCCATCCAACATGCAACGAGCTACGGGCCCTTGCGCTTCCGTTCCTGGGTCGTGCGCCCAGCCATGATCGGCTCGAACTTCGGCACGCTGCTCGCCGGCGTAGGCGTTGCTCTGCAGAGCACGGGCCTCGTCTGGGTCGGCATCGTATTGTTCTCGGCCTTCGTGATCTTCACCTTGATCACGCTTCCGGTCGAGTTCGACGCGTCGAACCGCGCCGTCTTGGCGCTCGAGCAAGGCGGGATGATCTACGCCGACGAAGTGCCGGGCGCCCGGGCGGTCCTGCGCGCGGCGGCCATGACCTACGTCGCCGCAGCCGTTTCGGCCATCCTGCAGCTGCTCTACTTCCTGATGCGCTCGGGCATTCTCGGCGGGCGCCGCGACTGAGTAAGGCCGCCAGGCGCCCGCGTCTTGGCAAGCGTCGGGCCGTGTGCCAGTTACGGCGCGTATCGGCGCTCGTAGCTCAGTTGGATAGAGCATCGGCCTTCTAAGCCGATGGTCGGTGGTTCGAGTCCACCCGGGCGCGCCAGAAAAACCGTGGATGAGCGGGCAAGCCTTGGCGCACTGGGCACCGAGAGTGCCTCGTGCGTCGAAGCAGTGTTTCACGGCCCGGCCCAGTGCTCGGCGGCCTCGATCGAAATCGAGTTCTGACGGGTCTCACGGAGCTACGCTACTCCAGCCGAAGTAGATGAGCGCGTAGTAGAGCGCGAGACGCGGGATGCGCCACAGGCAGAGCAAGACGAAGAAACGGGTGGGCAGACGGCTCAGGCCGGTGAGGTAGAGCAACGTGCCGTAGGGAACCGGCAGCAAGCTTGCGAACAGGGCACCTCTGTCGCCCAGGCGAAGCAGCGCGCGTTCGGCCAGGCGGCGCGGTCGTTCGAGACGGTGCGAAAACCACGGGACATCGGCAACGGCATAAGCGAGCCGATAGGCGATCACACTCCCCAGCATCGAGCCTACTGTGATGGCCGCAAACGACAGCCAAAATGGCGAGCGCGACGAGATCGCGAGCAGCATGTAGAGCTGCGGCGGGATGGGGAGGTGGAGGCCGTCGGAGAGGAACGTTCCCAGCATCATGCCGACGTAACCGAAGCGGAGGACGAAGGTTTGTCCCAACCCTTCCAGCTCGTGCCGAAATAAGTGAGAGAACGCAGCGACTATACCTAGCAACACGATCAGCGCGGCGCCGAGACGAAGAAGCAAGCGCACGATCTCCTCCCGAGTGTACGCGAGTTCGTGGGTCGAAGGTACGGACAAGGGCTCTTGCTACACACAAACGGGCTCGTTGGCGATTGCCGGAGGCGGTGTCCAGCTGGCTTCGGGCTCATCTGTGGCTAGCCCAGCGGTTGGGCTAAGGCTTTGGGTGATGAGGTTCGGTTTCGTTGTCGGCTGGGCCCTGGTCTTGGGCTTCGCATCGCTTTCTACGCGAGCCCACGCGAGCGACACCGAGGAGCGCTTCCGCGCCTCGCTGCACCTGGCCAATGACGCGGCGTTCTTGCGTCTCACCGCGAATACGGATCGTTTCTTCACGAGCGGTTTCGGCGCTTCGTTCACGTGGGGCGGAGCGAGAGTCGCGCCGCTGATGCGCTGGCTCCCGGGTGATGCGGCGTTCGGTGACGAGAAGCGCGCCTTGGGCATGGTGATGGCTCAGCTGCTCTTTACTCCGCAGGATCTGACCCTGAGCCCACCGGATCCAGACGACCATCCCTACGCTGGGTATCTGTACTCTGGCGCGTTCTTTCAGCGCGCCAACTCGCTCACGTTCGAGCACCTGCAGCTCGACGTCGGCGTCGTGGGGCCGGCTGCTCTAGGTCGCGAAACCCAGCAGGCTTTGCATCGCGCGTGGGGGTTGGCCCAGCCGCGTGGCTGGGACGCTCAGCTCGAGAATCAACTCACGGTTCAGGGAAGCTTTCGCAAAAAATGGCGACTCGAACTCGCGACCGTGTCGCTGCACTCGTGGGGGCCGCTCGCCCTGCAGTTCATTCCCGAGACCGAGATTTCACTCGGTAGTGTCACACGCAAACTGGAGCTCGGTGGCCTCATGCGAGTCGGAGTGGCCTTGGCAGACGACTTCGGTCCTCACCAGCTACTCGCTGTCGGCAGCTTTACGGGTCGGCCCGTGCGGGCTCCTCTGAGCGCTTCGGTCTATGCGCGCGCGACCGGGCGCATAGTCCACGGCGATCTGTTCCTCGATGGCAATGGTCCGGTTGGGGTCACTCCGGAACCGCTCGTCGGGCTGGCCGAATTCGGTTTCGTTTTTCAGTACATGGCCTCGCCATCGAGCAGCTGGGAGCTTGGCTACGGCCAGGTGCAGGTCAGTCGCGAATTCACGACCGAATACCTGCACCACGGCTACGGAACACTGAGCCTGTCGTGGCTTGGCACATTGTGAAGTCGACGGGCGGCACCCGCTCAGTTCGTCGCTACAGCGCTTGGAACAGCGTCCCATCGGTCAAATCGTAGATCTGTTGGATGCTCTTCAAGATCGCAGGAAAGGCGATACTTGGTCGATCTCGACAAGACCGGCAAGGTGACGATTCAAAGAGGAAACATCGTGGCAGCGAACCGGCGTGTGAGCAGGCGCCCGGCGCCTGGCGCGCCCTCGCCCCGCGTGCGAGTGTTGCGCATGCGCAAGGCACCGGAGCCAAGAGACTGGGAGGAGGCTGAGTTCGTCCCCTCCCCTGGGCTGGAAACGTCGGAACTCGAGCGGCTGCCGCTATTTCCGTTGCCTGGTGCCGTTCTTTTTCCCGGCACCTTCATGCCTCTGCACATCTTCGAGCCTCGCTACCGCGCGCTCGTCAAGAGTGCTCTCGAGCAACGGGGCGCAATGGGTGTCGTCCAATTGAGGCGTGATCCACCGGGAGGCGACGTGCCACGCGTACACCAGGTCACCGGTGTTGGCCGAATCGCCCAGTGTCAGGAGCTGCCCGACGGGCGCTATCTGATCCTGTTGGCCGGGCTTGCACGCGCCCGGATCGTGCGCGAGTGCACGACCGATGAGCCTTTTCGACGTTTCGAGCTCGTTCTCCTCGATGAGACGGTCGTGCCCGCAGCGAGCGCTGCCCGTGAACTCGAGACGCTACGCAGTTGCTTGCGTCCCGTCGCGGCGGACCTCACGGAAGGTGGGGCGCCGCTCCTTCAAGCGGCGGAGCACGCGACCGATCCGGGTGAGTTTGCCGATCTCTTGACCAGCGTGCTGATCGATGACTCGTCCAAGCGGCAACGCCTGCTCGAAATGACCGATGCCCAACGACGCGTCAACGAGGTCGTGCACTACCTGGCCGAGGTGTTGCTGGAAAAGCGCAAGAAGAGCGGCAGCTCAGCGTTGAACTGACGTTCGCGAGTGAGTTCCCTACACGTCAGGCGTTGGTGAAGTAGCGCCCTACGGCGACTAGGAGTTCCGGCTGGGGTGCGGTTTCGCTCGCTCGAAGGGGTTCGGTTGCGTGGACGATGCGCGAGGCCCTGAACAGCAGGCCATCGCCGGGGCTGAGTTGGACTCGTCCGAGGGCCGAGTGCACGCCGAACGACACCGCCCCGCCACAAGCACCAGGCGGTGCTTCGAGGCAGATCAAAAATTGCACGGAGCCTCGCGCATCGCAGTGCTCGTCGATGTATTCGCCGACGCCGAAGCGCGACGTCCAAAATTCGGGTGTTTCGCTCCAGGCACCGACACCCAATGCAGTGGCGAAATACCCAAGCAAGTCCCCTCGCACCAAAAGTGCGGCGAGGGCGTGCGTCAGCGGCACGCCTTGCTCGAGCCAGCTCGCACCGGGAACGCCACAAACGACTCGCTCTTCGGGCAGCGGTCGCGTGGTGTGACCCAAAGCGCGCGCCACGGGAGCGGCCAGGCAGCTCGGAAAATGGGCGAATCCCGAAGCTGCAAGGGCACGTGCAACCTCGGCGACAGGTGGAAGGAAAAGTTCAATCATCGCATCGCCTCCCGCATTCTAGGCGGATCGGGGTGGGCAGGCCCAGTCTCCACCGTCTATATTGCGCGCGGCTCATGCAAGACTCGTTCTTCGGCTTCGACGACGTTCACAATCAGGCGCGCATGTTGGTCGACGACGAACGCGTCACGGCCTACGCGCGCGCCATTGCCCAAGTCGTCAAGCCGGGCGACGTCGTGGCCGACATTGGGACGGGAAGTGGTGTCTTGGCCGTGTTGGCGTTGCGAGCTGGGGCGCGCAGAGTCTACGCGGTCGAGCGGGGCGGGGTTGCGGACCTCGCCCAACGCGTCTTTCGGGACAACGATCCGGAGGGCAAGATCCGGCTCTTGCGCGTCGATGCACGCGAGGCCGAGTTCGAAGAACCACCAGACGTGCTGGTCAGTGAAACGATGGGCGCATTCGGCATCGACGAGGACATGAGCCAGCTCTATCGCGTGCTCTTGCCGCGTTGCGCTCCCGGGGTGCGGCTCATCCCCTCGCGTCTTCGGCTGTTTGCCGCGGCTGCGAGCCATAGCGGTCTAGGGCGCGATCTCGCGTATCTGGACGCATTCCCGGGAGTGGACCTCGGTGCGGTCCGCCGTCGCGCGACCAATCGACCCGGGGCTTTGCGGGTGACTCCGGAGCAATTGCTGGGCAGGGCGCAGTGCATCGCCGACCTCGAGCTGCGCACGAGCGCGCTGCCGACCTCGTACTCGTTTTGTGTCGAAGCCGAACGAGCTGGAGCCATGAACGTGCTCGGCGCTTGGTTCGAGGCGGATCTCGCGCCGGGCGTCCAGCTTGCCAACTCGCCGCTCACGCCCTGGACCTGCTGGCGGCATCTGTGCTTTCCGTTGGACCCGCCGTTGAACGTCGTGCCGGGACAAACGCTCGATGTGAGTTTGGAGCCGCGCATTTCGGGTACCGGCAGTCTGTGGCGTTGGAGCGTGCGCTTGGGTCCGGAGCTTCGAGGTGGCGACGTACTGGCAAGCAGCGGTGGCAACCTTCGAGACTTCTCGCTCCAGCTCGGTTTGGGCTTGGCCACGGGCGAAGAGCGCGTGCCGTCGGGCGACTTGGAAGTCTGGGCGGCGCTCTTGGGCGGCGACGCTGGGGGGACGGTCGAGGAACTCACGGACCGCTTGCTTGCCACGCTTCCGCTGCGTTTTGCCGATCGCAACGACGCGCGTGACGAGGTGCTCCGGCGATTGTCCATCGCCGGCGCTCTGCGCTGAAGCTCGCGGTTTCGGCGGCCGGCCGTCGGTTGGGCCCGGGTCAGGCGCGGCTGGGGCCGGCCGAATGCCGATTGGTGAGCCAGAAGGTGCGGCCGGTGGCGATTGGCCGGCCGATCCGTCGGTCTCTGGCATGCTTCACTGGCTTGCCCATGGCCTCCCTCCAAGACCCGTCCTTCTCAGCGCCCGTACCCGACCCAGAAGTGCTCCAGGCACTCGGCCTTGCCGACCCCGCCAAGCGCCGCCGCGAAAAGTGGATCCGCCTCGGTATCCTCGGCGGCGTCCTCCTGGCACTGGGTTTCGGTGGACTGCGTCTCTGGCAGGCTCGCGCCCAGGCCAACAAGCCCGTGTACAAGACCATGCAGATCAAGCGCGCCGACATCAAGGTGACTGTGAGTGCATCGGGTACCTTGGAGGGGCAGAACACAGTCGAGGTCGGCACCGAGGTTTCGGGCAAGCTGACCGAGGTGAACGTCGACTTCAACGACGTCGTCCACGTCGGGCAGGTCCTGGCCGTCATCGATCCGGAGCAGTCCAAGGCGACCGTGGACGAAGCCACGGCCCAGGTCGCGTCCGCCGACGCAGCCATCTTCCAGGCGCGGGCTACGCTGGTCGAGTCGAAGCAGAAGTTCGAGCGCGCCAAGGGACAACTCAAGGACGGCCTGATTGCCCAACAGGACTACGAGGGCCTCGAAGCCAACTGGGCGCGGGCCCAGGCCAGCTTGGCCAGTTCCAATGCCAGCGCCACATTGTCGCGCGCCAGCCTGAAGTCGGCCAAATCCAGGCTCGAGAAGACGACCATTCTGTCTCCGATCGACGGCGTCGTGCTGTCGCGTCTGGTCGAGAGTGGGCAGACCGTCACGGCTGGGATGACCACGCCGGTGCTGTTCAAGCTGGCTCAAGACCTGCGCCGCATGAGTCTTTCCGTCCTGATCGACGAGGCTGACATCGGGAGGGTGCGCGAAGGTCAGGAAGCTTCGTTCACCGTCGACGCGTTTCCCGAAAGGGTTTTCGCGTCGACGGTCTTGTCGCTGCGCAACGATCCCACCATCACGCAGAATGTCGTTACCTACGAGGCCATCTTGTCCGCAGACAATGCGGAGCTCTTGCTGCGTCCAGGCATGACGGCTGCGGCCACGCTGACGATCGAGACGCGCGCCGGCGTCTTGGCCCTGCCCAACGCGGCTTTGCGTTTTGCGCCTTCGAACGAAGCGCAAGCGCAGCTGCGCCTGCCGGGCGTGCCTCGCGGTGGTCGCCAGTCCACGGCCGCGGGGAAGAAGGGTCCCGAAGTATGGGTTTTGACCGGCGAAGGTCCGAGTCCGCGCGGGGTACGCATCGGCGCAAGCGATGGCGCTCATACGGAAATCTCGAGCGGCGAGCTCAAAGAGGGTGCAGCGGTCATCGTCGACGTCGAGGAGAAGAAGTGAACGCGGGCAGCGAGACGAACCAGCTCGTCGATTTGCGTGGCGTAACGAAGGTCTACGGCCAAGGCGACTCCGAGGTGCGAGCATTGGCCGGCGTCGACTTGACGATTCGCCGAGGTGAGTTCGTCGCGGTGATGGGCGCGAGCGGCTCGGGCAAATCGACCTGCATGAACATGCTGGGCTGCCTCGATACGCCAACCGCTGGCGCGTACTACTTTCGGGGCGTCAACGTCGCGCACTTGTCGCGCGACGAACTGGCACTGCTGCGTCGCCATTACCTGGGCTTCGTGTTCCAGGGGTTCAACCTGTTGCCGCGTACGCCCGCGCACGAGAATGTCGAGCTGCCGCTCGTCTACCGAGGGGTGAGGCGCGCAGAACGTCGAGAGCGTGCTCAGAAGGCGTTGGCCGACGTCGGCCTGTCTGGACGCGAAAAGCACACACCGGCCGAATTGTCTGGCGGTCAACAGCAACGCGTGGCGATTGCTCGCGCGATCGTCACCAACCCCAGCCTGCTGCTCGCCGACGAGCCTACGGGCAACCTGGATTCAGCTCGCAAAGCCGAGATCATGGACCTGCTCGTGGCTCTGAATCGTGAGCGCGGCATCACCATCGCGATGGTCACCCACGAGCGCGAAATGGCGAGCTATGCGTCGCGCATCGTCGCATTCAAGGATGGGCTGATCGAGTCCGACGAGCAAAGGGTGTCGGTATGAGTGCCTTGTCGATGTTGGGTAGCGCGTTCGCCATGGCGTTGCGCGAGTTGCGCCGCAACGTGTTGCGCTCCGTGCTGACCACGCTCGGTATCGTGATCGGAGTCGGTGCCGTGGTGGCTTTGGTGACGTTGGGCGAGGGCGCTACTCGGAAAATCACCCAAGACATCTCGAACATGGGTGTGAACATGCTGACGCTCTTTCCCGGAGCGGAGCGCCGTGGCGCAACCAGCGTCACATCGGCGCCTCTCACGTTGGACGATGCGCGAGCCATCGCGCACGAGTTGAATACCGTCAGCGCCGTGGCTCCTGCGTCGTCGAGCACCACCCTGGCCATCTACGGCAACACGAACTGGAACACTCAAATCACCGGCAGCACCAACGACTACTTCTCGATTCGCGGCTTGGCACTGCGGGCCGGACGCAGCTTTTCGGACGTCGAACAGCAAGGTGGCACTCCGGCTTGCGTACTGGGCGCAACCGTTGAGCGCGAGTTGTTCGGTCAGCAAAGTCCTCTGGGCATGACGATTCGTCTCGGTCGCATATCGTGTTTGGTGGTGGGCACTCTGGTGGCGAAAGGCCAATCGACCTTCGGCATGGACCAGGATGACTTCGTGCTCATGCCACTCAAGTCGTTCCAGCGCCGCATCGCGGGCAACAGCAACGTCGGCAACATCGCGGTCAGCGCCATCAGTGAGACGGCCACCAAGAAGGCAAGAGCGCAGATCGAGACATTGATGCGCGAGCGGCGCCGCATTGCGCCAGGGCAAGCCGACGATTTTCAGGTCCGAGACATGCAAGAAATCGCTCGAACGCTGCAGTCGGTGACGGGCGCTCTCACCATGCTGCTGGGAGCCGTGGCCGCAGTGAGCCTGCTGGTCGGCGGTATTGGCATCATGAACATCATGCTCGTCTCGGTGACCGAGCGGACGCGCGAGATCGGAACGAGGCTCGCGATTGGAGCGCGCGGACGCGAGGTGCTCTTGCAGTTCATCGTCGAGGCCGTGGTGCTTTCGACGCTGGGCGGGGTGATGGGCATCGTGCTTGGCCTTTCAGGCTCGTTCGCCGCTACGCGCGCCTTTGGCATGCCGTTCGTGTTCTTGCCCGGAATCGTTACTGGGGCTTTCTTGTTTTCGGCCTTCGTTGGCGTGGGCTTTGGCTACTTGCCCGCCCACAAGGCCGCGCGACTGAACCCCATCGAAGCGCTTCGCCATGAATGAGTTGCAAGAGAAATCGCTGGTCGCCGTCATTCTTCTCGCCCATGGATCGGCCGCCGCGCAGAGCGCAGCAGCCCCGCCCACCGACGCGCCCATGCCGAGTGAGGCCGTGGCGACGGAGAACCCGAGACGCGCGATCGATGCGCGGGCTGCCGTGCGCCTGGCTTTGCGCAACAGTCCGACGCTGAGCGCCGCCACGAGTCAGTACCAGAGCGCCAAATATGACGTGCTCGGCGAGCAGGGACGCTACCAGTTCGTCTTCCAGGCGGACGCTAGCTACACGCAAGCGGCATCTCCGCGTTTGCAGCCCGAAGACGTCGTCATGGCCAACACCTCGCGGTCCGCGCTCGTGGGCGCGCAGCTCAGTCGCACCTTCGCCTTCGGCATGACGAGCTCGCTGCGCGTTCAGGGCGAGCGCTTCGAAAACTCCTTCGGCTTCAACAACCCGCTGCTCAGCCAGGCCAGCGGTTTTGGTCTCACTTCACGCCTCACGTTGACGCAGCCGCTGTTGCGCGGCGCTGGCACGACGGTCGGCCGGGTGGAACTGCACGCCGCCGAGAGCAACCTTACCTTCAAGGAAAAATCGGAACGCCGCGTCGCCAGCCAGCTGGTGCGTGACGTGCTCACCGCGTACTGGGAGCTCTGGTACGCGAGCGAGGCCGTCGCAATCGAACGGCAATCACTCGACCTCGCACTCGGCCAAGAGCGCGATGCCAACGCTCGCGTAGCTCGTGGCGCCCTGGCGCCCGCCGATGCGCTGACCTTTGCGACGCGCGTCGCGGAACTCCAAGAGTCCTTGGTCATGGCTGAATCGACCGAGAAAGCCAAAGCATTGGAACTGCTCCGTCTCACGGGCGCGGGCGATAGCTCGAGCGGTTCCGAGTCTTGGGCTGCTCTGGCTCCGCCCGAAGGGCTCGTGACGCCGAGTCGCGACGCACTTCAACGGGCGCTTCAGAACGACTCGATCGAACTCGCAGAGCTCGAAGCCCAGGTCGAAACGGCCCGTGTGCGTGCCGAAGTGGCCGGCGACGCCCTGCGGCCACGGCTCGACGTAGACGGCTATCTCGAAACGAAGGGGCTCGGCATCGACCCCGACTCCGCGACCGGTCGAGCCGCGCAGTTCGGTTGGGTTGCCGGGCACGTCGGTTTGACGTTCGAATTACCGACCGACGACACGCGCAAGGATGCGCAACGCCAGAGCGCGCTCTGGGCCGTGAGTACCGCCCAGGCGAACCTCAAGACGACGCGCGACAAATTGGCCACGGACGCCGCGCTCGGCGCGGCCAACGCCGCCGCTGCCGAGCTGCGGCTCGTTCTGGCACAGCGCACCTTGGATTTGGCTCAAAAGACCTTCGAGGCGGCGCGCGGGCGCTACGAACTCGGCCTTTCGATCCCCATGCAAGTGCAAGAGGCCGACGACGACGTGCGCCGCGCCAAACTGCGCCAGGCGCGAGCTCGCGTCGACTTGGCCAACCAGCAAACCGCGCTGCAGCACCTGTCAGGCGACTTGCTGCGTCAATACGGCGGCTAGCCGCGTCACGCCCGTCACCGCCTTCGAGACGCGCGTACAGAACGACGGCTCGTGGTCCGGTGCGCACGGTTCGTGGAAGGTGTTGGCCTTGGCGCGCAGCGCTAGTCGCTGCGGTCGGAGTCCATCGCGCGCGCACCGGCGATTGCTGGGGGCATTGCGGGCCCGGTTTGGCGTGTGATGCAAAGAGCGGCCTGTGCCTGTCGGGCCAGTGCGAGCCGGCATGCGGCAACGGAGAGACATGCCAGTTGCTGTCGGTCGGCCCCACGTGTGGCCCCGACCCGGCGCAGGGTCTGCAAATCGCCGGTGTGAAGCCGAACGCCGGCCCTCTGCGCTGACAGATCAACCGACGTCGGCGAGTTTGCCGATTTCGACTTGTTCGCTCGTGAGTCCGAAGCGCCGCTCCACGCCCATGTAGCGTTGGATGGCGGCTTCGAGATGCGATTCGTCGAACTCGGGCCACATGACGTCAAGGAAGCAAAGCTCGGCGTAAGCGGCTTCGAACAACAAGAAGTCACTGATGCGCGACTCGCCGCCCGTTCGAATCAGCAAGTCGACGTCGGGCAGGTAGTTGCTGCTCATACGAGCGCGCAGCGCTTCTTCCGTGATGTCGCGGGGATCGATGCGACCGTTCTTGGCGTCTTCGGCCAGGCTCTTCATGGCCGAAACTAGGTCGGTGCGTGCGCCGTAAGAGAGAGCCAAACTCAAGGTCATGCCTTGACCGTGCGCCGTGGCGGCGACCAGGCCTTCGAGTGAGCGGCGGACTGAGCTTGGCAGGTCTTCGAGGCGACCAACGACGCGCACGCGGATACCCTGACGAATCAGTTCGGCCTGCTCGCGCTGGGCGAAGTGACTCAAGAGTCGCATCAGGGCGTCGACCTCGATACGCGGCCTGTTCCAGTTATTGACGCTGAAGGCGTAGAGCGTGAGGTACTCGACGCCGAACGTCCGAGCAGCTTCGACGGTGTGACGGACCGAGCGCGCGCCCGCCGAGTGTCCCTCCCAACGCACTTGGCCGCGGGCGGTGGCCCAACGCCCGTTGCCGTCCATGATGATGGCGACGTGACGCGGAAGCGGACGTGAGTCGGTCGAGTTCGCCATGCTGGGTTCAATCAAGATGGCAGAAAGATTCACCAACGTCCGTCGCCAGACTGTGGAGGTTGTGTGGAGAAGTCACCTAAGCTCGGGGCAGGCGCAGCTCCACGAGCACGCGCGGGGGTCCCAGAGCGCGAATTTCGACCTGGCCACCATGGGCTTCGGCCACGGCGCGTACGATCGATAGGCCGAGGCCAGTTCCGCCTCGATCGCGGCGGGTCGTCACGAAGCGGCGAAACAGAGTGTGTTCGACGTGGGCCGCAATCGAACCTTCATTTTCTATGCGCAAAAGAACGTAGGGACCGTCGGCGCATAATTCGACGCGCACGCGCGACTCATTGGGCGAGTGGAGGAGCGCGTTGTCCAGCAGGTTCCTCAACGCGCGGGCGAGCCAAGCGAAATCGGCGCGCACCCACAGATCGCTCGAGCAGCGCGCCACTTGAATGCGGGTCTGGTCGACGTCGAGTTCGAGTCGCGCTTCGTCGAGCACCCGACCGAGCTCGACGCGGTCCAAGTTCTCGGCGCCGCGGGCCTCGACCTGAGCCAGATGCAGCAGCTCGGCGAGTAGTTTCTCGATGCGCTCGGTCGCCTCGCGGATACGCCCGACGAACAGCCGCGCCTTGGCCGGATCATCGAGTGCCCCGTCTTCGAGCACCTCGGCGCTGGCACGAATCGCGGCCACGGGATTTTTCAACTCGTGGGACAGGTCGGCGGCGAAGGTCTCGACGAAAGGGCGACCTTCGAGCTTGCGCTGCATGGTGTCGATGGATTGCACCAAACGCAGCACTTCGCGACCGCTGACACGCGCGGGCAACACGGTGCGCTCGCCTTGGCTGACGCGCTCGGCGAAGTCGCTGAGCGCTTCGATGGGCGCGGCTATGGCACGACCAATCCAAGCAGCCGCGAACGCAGCTACCGCGCCAAGCAGCAGGCTGATGACCAGGACCGTCGGGGCGAAATCTGCAAGCAGCGCCTGGACGACGATGGTCGGTTTGACGACGCGCACCGTGCCCCGTGGTCGCTCGGCACTCCCTAGCAAGACGTCGACGACGACGGCCCCGGGTTCACCCGCGAGCGTGCGCGTCTGCGGTGGGTAGAGTAGCCCGCCGTCGGGGCCGAGTAGTTCGAGGCCGGTCGCACCCAGATCGACGCCGCGCACTGCGCGCGGTGTCGGTTGCCAGCCGCGCCCGAGCTGCAGCGCGAGCAGCTCGAATGGCACGTTGGTGCGCTGCATCTCGCTGTCGAGCAGCGCCGCTACGGCTGTGGCTTCGTCGTTGGCCGCTGCCTGAGCCAGGCGCGCGGCTCGTGCCTCGACGCGATCGATGACGAGCAGGCCCAGACCGAAGGCGAAGGTGCCGACGATCACGGCCAGAGCCACGAACACCTGCATGCGGATCGAGAAGCCACGCAGTCGCGAGCGCACCAAGCGCGCCACGATGAATGTGACGAATAGGATGAGGCCGACCGCCGACAGCGCGACGACGACCAAGCGCATCATGCGCGGGCACTCGGATCGAAGCTGCGGTAGCCGATCCCGCGCACCGTCTCGATCAGGTTGGCGTCACCGCCGGCGTCGACCAGCTTCTTGCGCAGTGCCTTGATGTGCGAGTCGATCGTGCGATCGCTGAGTGCGAAGCCACTGCCCCACACCTGGTCGATGATCTCGCTGCGTGAAAAGGCCCGTCCCGGGGTCGCACAAAAGAGCGCCAAAAGGTCGAACTCGACGCGTGTGAGGTCGAGAGCCATCGCGCCGAGCACTGCCCGACGAGTCACGGCGTTCAATTGCGGCAGGGCGTCGTCGGCCGCCGTGCGTTGCTCCGTCTGGTGGGTGCGACGGAGGACTGCGCCGACGCGCGCCAGAACCTCACGCGGCGAAAACGGTTTGGTGACGTAATCGTCGGCTCCCATCTCCAAAGCGCGCACGCGGTCGACTTCGCGGTCTCGGCTAGACAGCACGATCAACGCGGGTTGAGCGCGCCCCGCCTGGCGCAGCTCGGAGATCAGATCGAAGCCGCTGCCGTCCGGCAGCATCAGGTCGAGCACGACCAAGTCGGTCGCGGCCGTGTCGAGCGCAGCGCGCGCTGCTTGGAGTGATGGCGTCAGCGCGACGGTGAAGCCGTCGCGCTCGAGCACGAAGCCCAAGGACTCGAGGATGGCAGGCTCGTCTTCGACGACCAAAACGCGGGACACTCGTCTAATTTAGCAGGGTCTGGCCCTCGGCACGACTCCGACTAGTCTACTGCCTCGTGAAGACGTTGCTTCTCATGCGTCACGCCAAAGCGAGTTGGAGGGAGGCGACCGCCGATCACGAGCGTCCGCTGAACGGGCGCGGTCGTCGGGCTGCGCCTTTCATGGGGGAGCTCTTGCTCAAGAACTCGCTCGTACCCGACTTCGTCATGACCTCGACCGCCGCGCGTGCGCTCGATACCGCCAAGGCCGTCGCCGCAGCCGCGGCTTACGATGGTCCGCTCGAGATGATGCGTCAGCTCTACCTTGCCGAGCCTGCTGCCTATCTCCAGGCGCTGCTCGACGTACCCGCTGGCAAGCAATGCGTCTTGGTGGTGGGACACAACCCGGGCATTTCCGACTTGCTTTTCTTGCTCAGCGGCGAGGAGCGCGACATGCCAACCGCGGCCATTGCCGAAGTCCGTCTCGACCTCAGCGAATTCGGCGCAGCAACGGCCGAGACTCGCGGAAAGCTGGTCAAATTCTGGCGCCCGCGCGAAGAGCGAAAAGACGACAAGAAAAGTCGGGGCTAGACGGGGCCCCCGGGTGGCCTGGCTCTGCATTCCCGGCTATCACCAATGGCGATGAGCGAGTCGTCCGAGCTTCCGCCCAAAACCGAGGTTGCCCTCGCACTCTTGCAGACGGCGATGTCGGTCTACGTTCATCTCGACCCACGTCCGCGCGAGGTCCGCGTGCCTGCCTCCTTCAAGAAGCAAGCGCAGCTGGTGTTGCAGGTTGGTCTCAACATGGCCGTGCCGATTCCGGATCTCGACGTGGGGACCGAAGCTCTGACCTGTACGCTCAGCTTCAATCGCAAGCCCGAGTACTGTTGGATTCCGTGGAGTGCCATTTACGGACTCGTCGGCGACGACGGACGCGGCATGATCTGGCCCGACTCGGTGCCGCCCGAAGTGGCTGCAGCCGCCGAAGGACGTCCGAGTTCCGCCAAGGTGGAAAACAAGAGGCCGCGGCTGCGCGTGGCTGGCGAGGCCACGGAAAGCTCCGACGTCGAGGGCGCTCCGCAGGCGGAGCAGGAAACGGCCACACCTGCCAAGCGCACGAAGGGCGCTCGCGACGCCAAGAAGGCCGCTGCGGCGTTATCGCAGGCTTCACGCCCCGAAGCCGTTCCACCAACCGTTCCCCAGGTGGTGGCCGCGGCGGAGCGCGCCTCGGAGCCGGCCGCTTCGCGGTCAGACCCGGACGTAAGTGCGGGCCGTGCCAGCCGGCAGAGCCCCGTCCAGCAAGGGAAGCGCGAGCTTCCTCCCTATTTGCGCATCGTTAAGTGAGCGTGGTGGCGTGGGTATCCGTAGGCGACGCGCGCTTTGCAACGACATCATGTAAACTGAAAGCCGCGGGCCTGCCCGTCGAGGGCGAGGAGATCGGACATGGACGTTTCGTGCGGGCGCTGCAAGACGGAGTACGATTTCGACGACGCGCTCATTTCGGAGCGTGGCACCACCGTGCGCTGCACGAACTGCGGCCTCGAGTTCAAGATTTTTCCCGAGCCCGGCCGTAACATCCCCGAACTCTGGGCCGTCGTCTCCGCCGTGGAAACGGGAGCGCCACCGCGGCACTACCAATCGCTCAACGACCTCCAGCGCGCGATCAGCCGCGGCGAAGTCCAACCCGACGATCTGATGTCGCGTGGCGACGAGCAGGCGCGTCCGCTCGAGTCGATCGTCGAACTGCAGCCGCTCCTGCGTCAGAGCAAGACGATGACGCCGCCGCCCGTGGCGCCCGTCGTTGCGCACGAGCCTTTCTCGGTACCGAGTTCCAGTCGGTTGCCGGAAGTCGCGCCCGCCACGCAAGCGGTGCCAGATGCGGCTGCACCGGTCAGTTTGACGACGCTGGACGCAAGGCCACTCGAAGCTGCGGTCGCCGTTGTGTCGCCACTCGCGCCCACGTCGTCGAATGGAGCGCCGCCGCTCGTTCCGCCCGTGGCGAAGTCACTCGAGACCTCGGTCGAAGCCGCTATCGACGCGCTCGGCGAATCCGCGGCTTCCTCCGTCGGTCGCTTCGGTCGCGTGGCCTCAGGCACGGCGCTCGGCTTGCCTTCTCTCGCGGACATCGCTTCGAAGCGGCGTCCGGAGGCAGCCCAATCGACCAGCAGCCGACCGCTCGGCGTTGGCAAAGAAGAAGCGAGCAAGATTCCGAGCAGCCCTCCGCCCTCGAGTAAGATTCCGAGCAGCCCTCCGCCCTCGGGAAAGATTCCGAGCAGCCCTTCACCCTCGGGAAAGATTCCGAGCAGCCCTCCTCCCGGCAAGGTGCCAAGCAGTCCACCGCCAGACGTGGCGGCATTGCCAATCGAGCAGGTCGCTCAACCTGCGCGCGACGCGACTGTTGGGCCCGCGCCGAGCCTCGAAGCCGATGGCGCGCGGGCACCCGCCGGCGACGCCGATTTCGAGGAAGTGCCGGAGGATGCCATCGTGCGGTCGCTGCCACCCGAATCGTTCGCGCTGCAGAGCGCGTCGTCAGCGCCGCCAGCCACACCGCTACCGCCACGGCCGCGCATTCAGTCTGCGCTTTCGTTTCGCCCCGCCGAGCCCGAGGGGGAAGAAGCTCCTAGCTCCAGCCAAAAAGGCCCGCGTCTAGCGCCTTCGCCCTTGTCGAGTCGCGCGCAGCTGCCTTCGCTCAGCTCGACCTTGAGCGGTCGCCACAATCCGAGCCCGGTTCCGGCTCCGCCGAGTCCACGCACGGCGCCCGTCGACAGCCGCGCACCCACCCGTGCGATGGTCATGCCCGAACTCTCGCCCAGCGAGTCCGCGCGAAGCGCCCTCTCGGCACACGGACATGGTTCGTCGCTGCCGCCACCGTTGCCGGCCAATGCGCATTTCGCGTCCCCCCATCTGCCCGATGTCGATGCGCCGCCGAGCACGGACTCGCCGATTAGCTCGGCGCGAACGACTTCGTCGAAGAATCCGCTGCTGCTCACCAGCGACGAGCTGCGCGCGGTGACACCTCTACCGACACCGCTCGGCTCGCTGGGCGACGGCTCCCGTATCAGTACGCTTTCGACTGCGCCACGCCAGCGCGGCGCACGCAGTGGCATCGTGGTCGGCGTCGTGTTGATGAGTGCAGCAGCGTTCGTGGGTTTGAGTTCGCGCGAGCGCATCAGTGGTTGGATTGCGCAGAGCAAGGCCGTGACCACGGGCCAAGAAGAGCCAGCCGCGCTCGCTCCGGATCTCGAAAAGCAGCTCGGCGCGGCGGAAGTCGAGTGGTGGCGCTTGCGCCTCTGGCCCGAAAGCGATCCACGACGCGAAGAAATTCAGGGCGTGCTCGACAAGCGACTCCAGAAACTCTCGTCGAGTTTGCGTGGTAAGACCGGCGCCGCCAACGGCTGGGCGCGCGTCGACACTTTGCGTATGAGTGGTCGATCCGAAGAGGCTCGCCGAGGACTTGTCGCTTCGATGGGCGCCAGACGTCCGTACTCGCTGGCGCTCCTCGACTTGGCAGATTCGAGCGCCGAGCCGCCTTGGCCCGCCATTGCTCATCAACTGGAAGAGGCGAAAGTCGGCGAGAGCGGTGACTACCTGGCTCGTTCGGCGCTCGTCTACAGTCTGGCAATGTCGGGCAGCGTCGATCAGGCCGAGGCGGAACTCGAGCAGCTTGGTCGTCTGCCAGATGGCACGCGCGCGCCGCTCTATCTCGACTTGGTCAAGTTCCTGGAGCGGCGCGCAGCGCTCGAGACGCGTGAAGGTGGTGCTGCCGCCGACGTCGAAGTGCCGCCGATCGAACTCGAGGCCCCGAGCGCCGTTCCTGCTGAACCAATATCAGCGGCACCTCCTTCGCCCGACGCGCCTGCTGGTGCCGCCGCACCTACGCCTGAGGCTCTCACTCCCACCGTGAAGCTCCCGCGCGCGCCCAAACCGGCCGCCGTGACCGACGAAGTTCGTGAGCTGGTCGCTAGCGCGGATGCGCTGTGGGCGAGTGGTGACTTGAGCGGGGCCGCGGGCATCTATCGGCAAGTTGCGGCCAAGGTCGGCCCATCCCACTTCGTCGGGCAGCGCGCTTCGGCGCGCGTTGCCTATGCCGAGCGCGAGAAGAACCGGACACAAGAGTGAACAAGAGAACCAGCGGATTCGTCGCTTTGTTGCTGATCGGCAGCGGGGCGCTCGCTCTCGGTGCCTGCAAGGGCCGCTCGCGCAGCGGAGTTGGACAACCGGCTCTCGCCGGCTCGGGTCACTTGGCGATCGTCGATCTGCGAGGTGGTGCAGCGGAGTCCGGCGAAGGTGGCTTCTTCCCCTTGCCGGCGACGCAGACATATACGGGCCTGATTCGCGGGTTGGAGCGTGTCGCCAAGGACGAAGCAGTGGCTGGCGTGTTCGTGCGCCTTGGCGGTCAAACCTTCGGTTTCGCGCGGGCACTCGAGCTGGGTGAGAGCTTCAAGGCCATCAAGAAAGCCAAGAAGCGTGTGACCTGTCACACGCATCAAATCGACAACGGCACTGCGGCCATGCTGCTTTCGGGCTGCGACGACGTGTGGCTGAGCGCCGCCGGCGATGTCGGCACCGTCGGCATCGCGGCTCAGGTGACGTACCTCAAGGGTGCGATGGACCGACTGGGCATCCAGGCCGACATGCTCGCCATGGGGCGTTACAAGAGCGGCGCCGAGGCGCTCACCCGCGAGGGGCCGAGCGACGCGTCGGCGCAGAATCTCACCGAGGCACTGGGTGATTTGCGCAAGGTGTGGCTTGCGGGCGCCACTGCCGAACACGCGTCGCGGCGCGCCGGGCTCGAGGCGGCACTCGAAGACGGCCCGTACACCCCCAACAAGGCCAAAGATCTCGGTCTCGTCACGCACATCGGCTTCGAAGACGAGGCCATGGCGTCGGCCAAAAAAGCGGCAGGCACCGAAAAGAGCCAGGTCGTGTTCGGTCCGGGTTCGATGCAGGCCAAGGGCGCGGGCATCGCCGAACTGGTGCGTGGGCTGACTGGCGCAGACGAGCGCACGGGCGGGCGTCCGCACGTCGCCGTCGTGCCTTTGGTCGGAAGCATCACGGTCAGCGCGGGCGGCCCGTTCGGAGCTTCGGGCATCACATCTGATGCGGCGGTCAAGACGATCAAGCGCCTGCGTGAGGACGATTCGGTGGCCGCGCTGGTGGTGCGGATCGACTCGCCCGGCGGCTCGCCGCTGGCCAGCGACCTGATCTGGCATCAGCTCATGCTGACGCGCAAAGAAAAGCCGGTGATCGTTTCGATCGGCGGCATGGCAGCGAGCGGCGGTTACTACATCGCTTGCGCGGCCGACAAGATCGTCGCAGCCGAGTCCGCCATCGTAGGTTCGATCGGCGTGTTCGGTGGCAAGATCGTGATCGGTGGCGCGCTCGAGAAGTTCGGCATCACCAGCCATACTTTCCCCGCCAATCCCGAGCCCGGCAAAGGTGCACGTGCCCTCTACCTCTCCCCGCTGACGCCGTGGGACGACGCCACGCGCGAGCGCGTGCGCGAGAGCATGCAGCGCATCTACGATCTGTTCGTCGAACGTGTGGCCGAAGGCCGCAAGATGCCGAAGGAAAAGATCTACGCCACCGCCGAAGGCGCCATCTTCTTGGCTCAAACCGGCAAAGCGCGCGGCCTGGTCGACGAAATCGGTGGCCTGACTCGCGCCATCGCCCTAGCGCGTCAGGCTGCCAAGCTGGGCGAAGCCGCCCCTGTCACCGTCGAAGGCTCTGGTGAGAGCTTTCTCGATGCGCTGTTGCTCGGCTCGGGGGCAGACGACGACGAGATCGAGGCCGCCTGGCTACGCTTCGAACGTCGGCGTGCCGACGCTCAGGCACGCTTCCCCGACCAAGCCGTGCTCGAGCAGCTGCGCCCCTTCGCTGCAGTCGTCGGACCGTTGCTTGCGGGCGAATCCGTGGTCGCTGCGTTGCCTTACGCGATCACCGTGCGCTGAGTGCCCTCAGCCGCGCATGGCGGCAATGGGTGAGAGGCGCGAGGCGCGGATGGCGGGAAACAGGCCACCCAGGAAGCCCATGAAGCCTCCGATCAGCATCGAACCCAAGATGATCGGGATCGTCGGCGAGAACGAGAAGGTGATTTCCTGCCAGGTCGCGAAGTTCATCATCGAGAACTTCACCAGGCCCATGCCCAGGCTCGCCAGAGCGCCCAGCACGCCACCGACCAGCGCCAGGAATACGGCTTCGACCACGAACGCTGACAAGATCGAGAAGCGCGAAAAGCCGAGGGCCTTCAAGGTTCCGATCTCTTTGGAGCGCTGGCTGACTGCCGCGTACATGGTGATGGTCGCTCCGACCATGGCGCCCAGCGAGAAGAAGAAGGTCACCATGATGCCGATGGCCTTGATGAAGATCGAAGTGTTCTCCGATTGCTTCTCGTAGTAGTCGGTCTCGCGGAAGGCTTGGAGACCCAGCTGCTTATCGTGCTCCATGGCGTTCTTGAAGACGTCGAAGGAGCTGCGCGAATCGAGCTGCACGAGCACCGACGAGGTCACGCCCATCCGCCCGAAGCTGGAGCGCAACGTATCGGCGTCGACCCACACCTCCGACTCGAACGAGCTGCCGTTCGACTCGAAGACTCCGACCACTTTGACGGGGCGATTCTTCTTCAGGTCGAAGCTCTGGCCGAGCTCCATGCCCTGAAAGCGACCGCGCACGCCTTTGCCGATGACGGCTTCATCCGTGCCGGGTTCGGCCGGACGGCCTTCGACAATCTTGAGTTCTTTGCGCAGAGCGTAACTCGTCGGCTGCACCCCGCGAATTTGGATATTGGAGATCTGCCCGGCCGTGCCCAGCTTGTCAGCCGAGATCACGACCACGATTTCACCCGCTGCGAGCGACGTGGCGCCGTCTTTCTTCACACCGGGCGCCGCCATGATGATGCCCACCTTGGGTTGCTCGATGTTGCTCGATAGCTCGTTGTCGCTGCCTTTGCGCAGCACGATGGCGCGGTCGGGAGAACCGCTGGCGCCAAGCGTGCGTTGGATGCCGTTCGACAACATCAGACTCGAGGCCAAGACGAACACCACCAAGCCGATGCCAAAGGCCGTGGCGATGGTCGTGGTCTTACGGACGAATAGGCTGCGAATGCTGTAACTGAGTGGGATGAACATGACTCAGCCGACCTTTCGGAGCGAAGCGATGACGTTCAGCTTCGTGGCCTGGTAGGCGGGAATGATGGCCGCCAGGAGTCCCAGCAAAAGGGCCAGGCCGAGCGCCATGACCATGACCAACGGCGGAATGCGGAAGAACGGGAAGAAAGCGCCCATGTTCTCCTCGAGAAAGCGCCCGATGCCCAGTTCCACAATCGGATAGGAAATGGCCACGCCGACGATGCCACCGAGCAAGCCGATGGTGGCGGCCTCACCCAAAACGAACAAAGCCAAGTGCTTCGGCAAGAAGCCGATGGCACGCAGTACGCCGTACTCTTGCGTTCGTTCACGCACGCCCATCGCGATGGTATTGCCCAGAATCAGCATCATGATTACCAAGATCACGATGCTCACCAGATCCAGTGCGGTGAGGACGGCGCTCAACATGCCCAAGAACGACGTGTTGAACGAACGCTCGTCTTGGCTGAGCGTCTGGATGTCGCCCGAATCGAAATGCTGGTCGATCGCCTTGGCGATGTCGGCTGCACGTTTGCCCGGCTGCACGCGGCTGGCGATCCAGCCCACCTGATCGGCGGCCGTGGGCATGTTCGTCTTGGCCCACTCGTTCATGTACTCGTAGTGGAAATAGAACGTCGAGCGGTCGACTGATTTGCGAGTAGCAGTATAGATCGCGCTGATCTGAAACGGGAACTCGCCAGGGTAGATGCTGCCCGTCAGGGTCACCCGATCGCCCACCTTCCAGCCCAACTTCTTCGCCAAAGCATCACCAACTACGGCGCCGCTGCGATTCTGCTTCCACGCCTCGTGCTCAGCGGGGGTGATCAATAGTTCGTCGTACACCTTCAAACAGGCGTCGGCGTCGGCCGCGATGGTGCCGAAAAATTCGTCTGGGTGAGCCGCGTCTTTCGCGCCGAACCAGTTCATGGAGCACGTCTCTTTGACGCCGTCGATCTGCGAGACTTCGCCGTAGTACTTGGCCGGCAACGGCATGATGAAGCTCACCTTGTGGCGAGTTACGATGCGGTCCTTGGCGGCGACCTCGGCCGCGACGGTCCAGGCGGAGAGCACGGTGCGCAGCATGATGAAGGCCAAGATGGCCACCGCCACGCCGAACACCGTCATGATGGCGCGCAATCGGGAGCGCATGACGTTGCGCACACCGAGATCGGCGAGCCTCACGCCAAGACTCCCTTGTTGAGCCGGCGAATGACGGTTGCACGTTCGGCCGCAGCCGGATCGTGCGTCACCATGATGATCGTCTTGTTGAACTCGGTGTTCAGACGACCGAGCAAATTGAGGATTTCCTCGGCGCTGTCGCGGTCCAAATCGCCGGTGGGCTCATCGGCGACGATGATGCGGGGATCGGTGACGATGGCGCGCGCGATGGTAACGCGCTGCTCCTGACCACCCGACAGTTCGCGCGGGTAATGGTGCATGCGATCGCCCAGACCGACGACAGACAGTGCCGTCTCGGCGCGCTTCTTCCGTTCCGCGGCGGGCAGGTTGGTAAGCAAGAGCGGCAGCGCGACATTCTCGGCGGCCGTGAGCACGGGCATCAGGTTGAAGGTCTGAAACACGAAGCCCACGTTCTGGGCGCGCCATTTGGTGCGCTGCGTATCGTTCAGTTTGCCCAGATCGGCGCCAGCCACGAGCAACTGACCGGAAGTCGGGCTATCCAAACCGGCGATCAGGTTGAGCAAGGTACTCTTGCCAGAACCCGAAGGACCCATGAGCGCTTCGAAGGCACCTTCCTCGATGTCGAGGTCCAGACCGCGCAGAACCTCGACGGCCTCGCTTCCGCGGTAGTAGGTCTTGGTGAGCTTCCTCAGCTCGATGATTTGGGGCTTGCTCTGGGCTTCGGACTCGGACATCGATTCGTTTCTTCCCCCGCTTGCGGCGGCGCTCACTGGGCGGCTTCTTGTTGTTTGACTTTTTGGCCGTCGGCCAAGGTCGCAGGCGGCTCCTTGACGACTTGCGTTCCTGGCGACGGGCCCGACGCCAGCTCGAAGCCGTCGCCGAAACTCGCCCCCAATTTCACCGGCACCATGCGGACCTTGTCACCTTCGACGACGAATACGACTTTGCTGCCGCTGCGCTCGGTGACCGCAGAGCCCGGCACGACGATCTTGGGGGGTGCTTTGAGAGCAGCCTCGTTCAGTTCCTCGGTGAGGAACGAAACGCGCGCCGACATGTCCGGCAGTACGCCTTCGGTTGGGTCGACGAAAGCAACCTTGACGATGACGGTCGCCTTGGAGCGATCGACTTGCGGCGTGATCTCTTTGACGCGGCCGCGGAAACGCTGACCCGGGTAGGCATCGAGCACGATTTCTGCGGGCGCGCCCAACTTCACTTGGCCCAGGCGGCCTTCGGGAATGTCCGTGTCCACCTGCAGAGTTCCGAAATCGGCGACGCGAATGCCGCCCATGTCCACGGCCATGCCGGCCGGTTGCGGTCCGACGAACTCGCCGATCTGTGGGGGCTTGTTGATGACCGTGCCGTTGATGGGAGCGGTGAGAGTCAGATTCTTGAGGCCCGTCTTGAGCACCTCGACCTGCGAATTCAATGCGGCGGCCTCGGCCGCAGAAGCCACGGCCGTCGCTTTGGCCGCCTTCACGTTCTCGCCCAGCGAAGCCATGCGCGACTCGAGATCTTCGGCGCCGGCCGTGGCGATGGCGCCCGAATCGGCGAGCTTGCGCTCACGCGACGCTCGAATACGCGTCTCGTTCAAATCGGCCTCTGCCGTGGCCACACGCGCCTGGGCACCTTTGGCCTGCGCCCACGCAGCGGCCACGCGCGCTTTGGCGGCGGCGATGTTCGCCTCGTCGTCGGCCGGATCGAGCTCAATCAACGGCTGACCAGCTTCGACCTTTTGGCCCTGAACGATGTGCACCTTGAGCACGCGTCCGGGAACCTTGGGCGCAACGCGTGAAGCAATCGCTGCCTGCACGTAGCCCGCCGCGGTGAGTTGCACGCTACCCTGCGCCGGCGAAACCGAAGCGATGGACGTGAACTCGACGGAGGTCTTGAAGAGCGAAGCTTCGACAGTGGGCCAAAGGGCCAATCCGCCGCCGGCGAGGGCGACGACGACACCGAGCCATACCCACTTGGCATGGCCACCCGAGGGCGGCGGCGCGGCGCGATCGATCTTGAGGGACGCGAGATTCTCTGAGAGGTGGTCGGCCATGAACTACGCCCCGGATCTACAACGCTTTTTGCGAGCGAGTACCTGGTTTTTTTGTGAAGTAGTGTGGAGCCCAGACATTCTCAGCAACAGCAGGCCGGGCCACGGCGCGACCAGAGCCAGATTTACAGCTTGCCTGTTCGCAGGGCGGCCACGACCACGTCGACGGCGTCCCCGACTTGGATGCGCTCCTGGCGCCGGTCGTCGCGGTAGCGGATCGTCACTGTCCCGTCTTCCAGCGTCTGCGAGTCGATGGTCAGGCAGTAGGGCGTGCCGATTTCGTCGTGGCGCGCGTAGCGTTTGCCGATGGTGTTCTGGTCCTCGTAGCGGGCGGCGATGCCAGCCTCGAAAAAGCGCTGGGCGATGGCGCGGCCCCGCTCGACCAGCTGCTCGTCCTTCTTCACGAGCGGCAGGATGGCCACTTTGTACGGTGCGAGCCGCGGGTGCAGCTTGAGGGTCACGCGGGTCTCGCCCTTGTCGTCGATTTCCTCGTTGTAAGCGTTGCAGAGCACGGCCAACACGCCGCGCGTGGCGCCAGCGGCGGGCTCGACCACATGCGGTACGTAACGGTAGCCCGTCTTGCCCGTGGCCGGATCGATGGCCTCTGGATCGAAATAATGCAGCTTTTTGCCCGAACCGGTCATGTGGGCATTCAGATCGTAGTCGGTGCGTGAGGCGATGCCCTCGAGCTCGTCCCAGCCCCACGGAAACTCGTACTCGACGTCGAAGGTGCCGTCCGAGTAGTGCGCCAGCTCGGCCTCGTCGTGCTTGCGGAAGGTCAGCTTTTCGGGCGAGAGCCCGATGCTCTTCCACCAACCCAGGCGCTGGTCCTTCCAGTACTCCAGGTACTTGGGGCCTTCGCCGGGCGGACAGAAGAATTCCATTTCCATCTGCTCGAACTCGCAGGAGCGAAAGATGAAGTGCTCGACGGTGATCTCGTTGCGGAAGCTCTTGCCCATCTGCGCGATACCGAACGGCACCTTGATGGCTTGGCTCTGCTGGACGTTCATGAACTGCACGAACATGCCCTGCGCCGTCTCGGGCCTGAGGTACACGCTCGTACCCGCCAGGGCTTCTTCGGCGACGGCGCGGAGTTCCTTGTCCGACTTGCCCTCGCTGACGGCCAATTTGACGGCGTCGATGACGCCCTTGATGGGATCAACGGGACCCAAGTTGGTACGAAACATTCCGGAAAAGTCGCGTTCCGCACTGAGCAGCGGCGAGCCGCAGTTAGGGCAGACGTAACCTCGATCACCGGCGAGTGCGCCGTGAACGGTTGTGCCGTCACGCTTGACCAGAGCCTCTTGGCCAGCAGCGCTGAGCAGTTCCTTCACCTTGTCCTCGGCCAGCTTGGCGCGGCCCTTGTCGCCCAGGGTGATGGGAGCCGGCTCGCCTTGCGCGAGTTTGGGTGCCTTGTCGGCGCGAAAGCGCTCCTGACAAACCAGGCAATCGACGAGCGGATCGGTGAAGTTCGAGAGGTGACCGCTCGATTTCCACACGTTGGAGTGCATGATGATCGACGACTCCAAACCGACGACGTCTTCGCGGCTAGTGACCATGAAGGTCCACCATTCGTTCATCAGGTTGCGCTTGAGCTCGACCCCCATCGGGCCGTAGTCGTAAGCGCTCTTGAGGCCGCCGTAGATTTCCGAACTCTGAAAGACAAAGCCCCTGCGTTTGCAGAGGGACACGATCTTCTGCATCAGCTCGGGCTCTTTGCTCTCGGTCGACATGGCAGGGCCCTCTAGCACAGCGGCCCGGCCAGCTTAACGGCCGTCAGTTGGCTGGAGCAGGACCCGGAGAGGCGCCACCGGCTCCCCCGTCTTCGATCGGCGGTGGTCCGCCGCCGCCGGGCTGACCGCCGGGCAGACCGCCCAGGTCGATAGAGCCCCCGAACAGACCGGCGAGCAGGCCCGCAAGGCCGGGCGCGCCGGGCTTGGGATTTTGGAGCGCCGCCAGGTCGACGTTGGCCAACAGCGTGATGCCAAAGCAGGTCTGAACCGACTGGCAGGTGCTCTTGTCCGCGCACTCGTTCAAGTCCGTCAGGAACTCGTCCGCGACCACGGCGACGTAGTCCTCACAGTCTTCGCTCGAGGTCGGGGCTGGCGCCGGCGCCTGACCGCCGGTCGGCGCTTGGAGCTGGCACTCGTTCAACCGCTCGAGCGTCTCGTTGCAGAATGCCTTTCCCGCAGGGCTGAGCTCGACGTCACTCACCTCGTTCAAGATGCAGGCCAAGGTCGGTACAGCGTTGGCCTGCTCGCAATCCTGCTGGGCGTAGCACTTGGCGATGGCTTCCTGGCCGGCGCGGCTCACCGTATCGTCTTTGGTGCAGTCGTCGACGCACTCCGCCTCGTCGACCGACGAGTCGCACTCCTTGGCCTGCGCGCAGGCATCCGTGCAGCTGGGCTGCTTGCCCTCCGATGAAGTGGCCACCTGACCACCGCAAGCGCTGGCAGCGAACAGACCGAACAAGGGGATGAGGATCGACGAGAGACGGTACTGCATGCGGAACTCCGACGTTAAGGAAGCCCCAATCGTACCGCGGCCGTCAGCAATCACCAACCGACGTCCTTGCGAATGGCGCCCAACAGTTCAGCTGCCATGCGGCGGTGGGTTTTTTCGGTCGGGTGGTAATCGCAGCCTAGGCCTTCGTCGGCACGAACTGCGGCGTGTTCGAAATAGTGGAGCTTTGGGTCGCCGCGTTGGGTGACGAGCGCCTGGAGGGTTGTACGCGTCGTGCTCAGCGACTTGCGTCCGGGCGGGTAGTCGTCGTTGAGCAGCGGCCCCACGGTGGCGACCACGTGCGCCGAGGGATAGCGCTGACGGACCTTGTCGAGCAGCGCCGCGTAGGCGGGACCAAACGGCGTGATGTCCTTCACTTCGGGCGCAAAGTCGTTGGTGCCGAGGTTGATGATGACGACGTCGGGCGGAGCGCTATCGAAGTGCCATGTGCTGGCCGGATCGGCCGGCAGCGTGCGCTCCCAGATCATGCTCATCGTCTCGGGCTCGGCGGGGTTGGCGCGATTGGAGAACACACCGCGACCCGACCAAGCCAGCGTCGTGAGTTCGGCGTCCAGCTCGCGCGCGGCGCGCGCGCCATAAGTGAGGAAATGGTTCTGGGTTTCGGGCGTGAAGCCGCAGTTGGGGTCGGTGCCTTCGTTGCCATAGCCCGCCGAAATCGAGTCGCCGATGATCTCGATGCGGCGCTTTGGGGGTTGCACGGTCGGCAGTGATTCGCCGTAATTGTCGAGAATGAAGCCGTGGAGCGTCGTCTCGCCGACGACTGGCTCGGTCAGTTTGTAGAGCGTGAGCGTGTGTTCGCCCTGAGGCAGACCACTGACGAGTTCCACTGTCGTGCGCCCGGGAGGCGGCGCGATCTTGCCTTTGACGGGCTTGCCGTCGACGAGCACGAGAAACTGGTTCTTGCCGGAGTCGGTCAGGTCGGCGCTTACGGCGCGACCTCGAAAATGGACGGTTGCGGAAGTGCCCGACCAGGCGAAGCGCCAGCCGTCCTTGCCGACCTCGATGCGGCCGACCCCGAGGGGCGCCGTCGGACCCGTCGTCGCGACCATGGGCCCACTATACGCGGCCCCGGGGCCGCCGCGCCGCAGCTCCGAGTTGCCGACGCAGCCGCTGCCCGACAGCCCAAGGAGAAAAACCAGTGTCGCCGAGATGAAGCCCAAGTGATGCGAAGCCGACATGGCGTGCAGAATCGCAGATTTGCGCCTCAGCCGGTGTCCATCTTCGTTCAGGGCGAGCGCCCGTCGGCACGCCCTTTCGCGCGTAGACGGCTTTACACCGCAAGAACGGATGACTTGTCGCTTGTTGGCCGTCCGATTCTCTCCTAGTAACCGGGCCCGCCGCTCGGGCCCTTCTCGAGAGCCGGCTGGGAGACGAAAGCCATGAGCAGAAAAACGATCAGCGATTTTGTGACCTTTGACGACGCCGCGCTTGCCCGGAAATGGTCCAGCAAGAAGGTTCCAATCTCCGACGTGTACGAGGCTTACATCGAGGGTCGCCTCGATATCCCCGCCGACAAGTGGCACGAGTTCTTCCAGACGCGTCACGAGACGATGTCGTTCCGTCTGACCGACTCGCACATCAAGTGGGCGTTCACGAACTTCCTCCCGGAAGTGACGATCCACAGCAAGGCTCAAGACAGCCGCATCGTCGCCGAGCACTACAACCGCGGCAACGATTTTTTCGAGTGGTGCTTGGGCGAAGCCATGGTCTACACGGCCGCTGCGTTCGAGACCCCCGACCAGCCGCTCGAGCAGGCGCAGTACCGCAAGATCGACCGCGCTTGCACCAAGCTGCAGCTGCAAAAGGGCGAAACCCTGCTCGACATCGGTTGCGGCTGGGGCACCTTCGTCGCGCGCTCGGCTCGTGAGTTCGGTGCCAAGAGCTACGGCGTCACGCTCGCTCAAGAGCAGGTGAACTTCGGCACGGACCGCATCGCCAAGTACGGCGTGAGCGACCGCGCCAAGGTCGAGGTCTGCGACTACCGCAACATCCAGGGCACGTTCGACAAGATCGTCAGCCTCGAGATGGTCGAGCACGTCGGCATCAAGAACCTCGTCGGCTACTACAAGAAGGTCCACGAGCTGCTGCGTGACGACGGCCTGTTCGTCCTGCAATGGACGGGCATCCGCAACCTTTACAACCCGCAGAATCCCCTCTCCGCGCTCACCCTGCGCCCGGAGGATCTGATCTGGGGTCTGTTCATGAACCGCTACGTATTCCCGGGCGCCGACGCCAGCCTGACTCTGTCCGGCATGATCCGCGCGGCCGAGGACGGCGGCTTCGAGGTCACTGACGTCGAGAACATGAGCCCCCACTACGTCATCACCCTGCGCGCCTGGCGCGATCATTGGGTGAGCAACAAGGAGCACGTGCTCAAAGCCTACGGCGAGCGCTGGTACCGTCTTTGGTACTTCTTCCTCGAGTGGTCGGCGCTGATCGGCGAGCAGGGCTCGGCTTTCACTTACCAGATGCTCATGCACAAGAACTCGGACAGCTTCGACCGCAAGAAGCTCCAGTTCGGTGGCAACAAGAACTGGCGCTGAAGAGCTGCGTCCCATCGAAAAGAGCCGCGCGTAAGCGTGGTTTTTTTCGTTTTGTCACCGTGGGGGCGGCCCGATGGGATCGCACGGCCCGCTCCCACACTTGGTTCGTGCGTCGATCCGTGCCAGAGAGGCGTCCGTCACGAAAGCACTGCACCTTCGTCATGAACCGACGCTCGTTCCCACTCGCAGTCGTCGTCGCCCTCGCTTCAGCACTGCCCAACGAAGCCCTGGCGCAAACTGTGGTCCCCGCGCCCGAGTTCCGCCCCGGCCTGCCCAGCAGTGATCCCAACGGCGATCCAGTTGCGCCGCTCCCACCCGGCGATCGTATCGACGCGGGCTTTGGCCAGGGCGTGGCGTTTCATTCCGAAGAGAACGACTTGCGCCTGCAGCTGCGTGGACGCATTCAACCGCGCTTTGCCTCGGTCATCACGGGCGCCGAGCCGACTATCAATGAGTTTGTCATTCGCCGCGCCCGCCTGATGTTCCTGGGGCGTTTCAAGGAGAGCTGGGAGCTCTACTTGCAGCTCGGTTTTTCCGATCAGGACAACGAGCCCGACAACTACAATCCGCTCCGCGATGCAACTATCACCTATGGGGGGGTCCGCGACGCCATGGTGCGTTTCGGACAAATGAAGGTCCCGTTCGATCGGCAACGCACCACATCCTCGTCGGCTTTGCAGTTCGCCGACCGTTCACTCGTCATGAGCGAGCTGACGCTCGATCGCGACGTGGGGGTGCAGATGCTCTCCGAGGATCTCGGCGGCTTGGGCGGCTTGCTTGGCTACAATTTGGGCGTGTTTGGCGGCGATGGTCGCAACCGGCGCGCCAACAATCCCGGGCTCATGGTCGTGGGCCGCGTCTGGACCAGCCCCTTCGGCCCCTTCGATCCCTATGTCGAGGCCGACATCAAGCGCGACTCGCGCTTTCGTTTGGCGTTGGGCGTGGCGGGCGCCAAGAATTTCGAGTCGGTGCGCGAAAGGAGCACCTCGTCTGGCACGTATGACTTTGCCAGCTTTGACTTCACGCACTTGACCGCCGATTTGACGATGAAGTGGCGCGGCTTCTCGTGCCTCAGCGAGATGCTCTACCGCAAAGCCGACCAACCGTCGCAGACGGCCGTCGTCTCCGGCGCGTCGGTCACCGAGTACTCGCGCTCGGGCTGGGGCTTTTTCGTTCAAGCGGGCTACATGTGGACAGCTCATTTCGAGACCGCGGCTCGCTACGGCGAACTCTTCCCGCTGGGCCAGACGGACCCCACCCTGCAGCGTCAGCGCGAGCTAGGTGGCGCCGTCAGCTACTACCTGGATGGGCACAATTTGAAGCTCACCGTCGACTACTTCTACATGCCCGTTTTGCCAGACGGCCTGACTACGCAACAACTTCGTGTGCAGTCGCAGCTCTATTTCTGACGAAGTCTGAAGCGGGCTTTCTCCATGAATTTCGGGTAGATTCGATCATCCCTTACTCCGGGCCGCGCCTGTCCGTTGCTCGGCCATGATCCTTCGCGCGTCGGCGCTCGCCCCCAGACCGAGCGAGCAGCTGTTTGTCAGCGCCTTCGAGTACGCGGCGATCGGCATGGCCCTCGTTTCGCTCGAGGGACATTGGATCAAGGTCAACCGGGCTCTGTGTCTCATGCTGGGCTACTCGGAGACCGAGTTCTTGGCGACGAGTTTCCAGGACGTTACCCATCCTGACGATCTCAGTGCCGATCTCGACAACGTCGCCGCGCTCTTGGCTGGACGCATCGCGAGTTACCAGATGGAGAAACGCTACCGCTCCAAGGGGGGCGGGCTCATCTGGACCATCCTCAGCGTGTCGCTGGTTCGTGACCCGCAAAAACGCCCCGTACACTTCATCTCGCAGATCCAAGACATCAGTGAACGCAAGCGCGCCGAAATCGAGCGCGACAGCTTCTTTCGACTGTCGCTCGACCTCTTGTGTGTGTCCGGGTTCGACGGCTACTTCCGAGAGGTCAATCCCGCTTGGACGGCCACGTTGGGTTGGAGCAAGGAAGAGCTGCTGGCGAGGCCCGTTCAAGAGTTCGTCCACCCCGATGATCTCGAGGCGCTGAGCGCCGCGCGCGCGCTCCTCTTCAGCGGCCAGCCGCTGTTCCAGCTCGAGAATCGCTATCGCTGCGAGGATGGAACCTACCGTTGGTTGTCCTGGCAATCCTCGCCCTCGGTTCAGACAGGTACCGTCTTTGGGGTGGCGCGCGACGTCACGCGGCGCAAACAGACAGATCTGGAAATGGAGCGTGCGCGCGAGGCCGCAGAAGCGGCCGTTCAGGCCAAAGCTTCGTTCTTGGCCATGATGAGCCACGAAATTCGCACGCCGATGAATGCCGTCATCGGCTTTGGCGATTTGCTCGCCGATACGCCCCTCAGCCCCGATCAAGCCGAGTTCGTGGCCAGCATTCAGAAGGGCGGCGCGAACCTGATCGAGATCATCGACGGCATCCTGGACTACTCCAAGATCGAGGCGGGCCGACTCGAGCTTCGACCGGCAACGCTCGATTTGCGGGCGTTGCTCGGCGAGGTGCACCGCCTGCTTTCGCCGTTGGCTCAGCTCAACGGTATCTCCTTCGAACGGCATTGGCCGGACGACTTGGGCAGCCTGCTTGTTGGCGACGAGTTGGCGCTGCGACGTATCCTCACCAACCTGGCCGGCAACGCCATCAAATTCACCGAGCGTGGCTTGGTGCGGATCGATGTGGCTGCGCGCGAGCTTTCCGGATCGCGGATGTGCGAGGTGCGCTTCAGCGACACGGGCATCGGTCTGACCGAGGACGCCCTGAGCCGCATCTTTCAACCGTTTTTGCAAGGCGACCCGTCGCATCACCGCCAATTTGGGGGCACGGGGCTCGGCTTGGTCATCTCGCGCCGCTTGGCCGAAGCCATGGATGGAACGCTCACTGCCGCTGCGCGCAGCGATGGGCCCGGCGCGGTCTTTACGTTCACGTTTCCGTGGCTCGAACCGACTGCAGCGGCTGCCGATTCTTGGCGGAAAGACCTGGGCCCTACTGCCCGACTACCCGAGCCTGTTCGTCGCCGGGACGGCATGCGCGTCCTGTTGGCGGAGGACAACCAGACGAATCGCAAGCTGATGATCGCGCTCTTGGGGCGTCTTGGTTGCGTGTGTCGCGCCGTAGAAAACGGCGAGGAGGCGCTCCTGGCGCTCGAATCCGAAACCTTCGACGTAGTGCTGATGGATCTACAGATGCCGGTGCTGGACGGTTGGGAGGCCACTCGCACGCTCCGTCAACGCGAGGCTGAACGAGGCCCAGGCGAACGCCAATACGTCGTCGCGCAGAGCGCCTACACCGCGCCCGAAGATCTAGCTCAGTGCCGCGCGGTCGGCATGGACGCGCACCTGAGCAAGCCGGTGACCTTGGCTTCGTTGGCCGCGGTCTTGAACGAAGCGGCTGCTTCGCCGGCTGAGAAATCAGAGCTGAACCTTCAGGTCGTGTGACAAAGAAGCGCGCCCTCGACGTGCAGTCAGGCCCTCGCAATACTCATGAACTGGATCTCCAGCTTCGGTAAGTGATTGTGAGCTACGCCCCTTCGTCCAACTTTGCCTTCCTTGCCGAGTACGATGCTCGGTTGGTTGCGGTGTCGACGAGTGCAGAGCGGGCGTTGTCGATCGATGACGCGGTGGGAGCGTTGATGCACCTGCGCGTGTTCGCCGAGCACCTGGCGAAAACCGCAGCAGCCGAGCTGGGCGTGTATGACTCCAGGGAGGCGGACCAGGTCGATAGGTTGCGAGCGCTCAAGGCGCGCGAAGAAGAGCGCGACGAAGCGCAGGAGGCCGTCGAACAGGAGCTGAACAAGCGCCTGGGACTCGAGGAAGCCGCGCGGCGAGCGCAGGAGGAACGAGACACCCGAGCAGCAGGTG
>Ga0105048_10001210_pt1 | contig 41821 bp, 35 predicted proteins | sample MAT05_FD_78382 | JGI IMG/M metagenome (GOLD analysis project Ga0105048, IMG submission 78382) | Freshwater microbial communities from Lake Fryxell liftoff mats and glacier meltwater in Antarctica - MAT-05 | ecosystem: Environmental > Aquatic > Freshwater > Ice > Liftoff microbial mat | place... | reverse complement strand
CCGAAGTTGGGTGTACCATTGGCCAATGGTGCATTGCCTTCCTGCCAGGCCGCATTGATGGTTTGTGTGCCGGTGGTGGGTACTGATAATAACCGCCAGCTACGGAAACCGATATTGGGGATGAAGCGTTCTACGGTTACATTCGTGGCTCCGGTTAATGGACCGGTTACCTGGCCTAGGGAAGAAGTTCCGGTAGCGTCTGATTTAAACGTTACTGACTGCCCGTTGAAGTTGGCACTACCGCTAACGGTTAGTGTATTGGCCGTGTTTACTGTTAAGGTACTGGTAGCGTTCATTAATAAACTGCCCGCTACGGTGAAGTTGGTGTTGAGTGTTGCATTGGCTCCTGCTCCTATTTCAAAAGCATCGCCGGTTGCCGGTGGGGCACCGCAGCTCCACTTCGTTCCGTCTGTCCAGTCGCCTGTACCGGTGAAGGTATTGTTACTGATAATGTAGCTAACTGCTGTACGGCATGCAGGGCTTAATGAACAAGCTGCATAATAAACAGTAGTAACCGGAGTATTGGTATTTGCCAAACCAGAGCCAGCAGTTAATTCTGGAACAAATGATGGGGCAGTTACGAAAGATGAACCACCTGAGGCAGTAGTGTACCATGCAATAACACCAGAAGCTGGCAACATAAGCTGTCCACCACCCGGAGGAGTGATTGTCCAGGTAAATGTTCCACTTGCTGTGCCAGTCGTAGCAGCATAATTAAGCGTAATCAAAGTATAAGTTACACCTGCAGTTAAAGTCATTGCTCCTGATCCCACACCTACAGCTCCCAAACGAGGTAAGTTACCAGTACCATCATCATCATCACCTCTTACAAATGTGCCGCCACCACCACAATTGCCTGGATCAAATGCTCCTGTTACAATGTATCCCATATTGTCAGATAATGAGCTTGCGGTCATGTCAAAAATATAGTTACCGGTAACGGACACCTGGAATTGCTGAGCCACATAGTTTCTTGTAACAGTAGCATCAAACGCACAGGTAGTAGTATTGGTAAACGTAGTTGTAGGACGTAATGCTATGGGGTCTGTAGCAGCCGTTAAAGAACCACTATAAGTAGTGCCTGAATTTACAAAGCCTGTACAGTTAGCTGCAATTGCCGATATTGAACTGCTTGCACCTGTACAAATTGAAGCGCCTGTTCCGGTTATACCTGCTGGTGTTTGAATAATTACAACAGCAGAACCTTCTGTTCCAAAACAGCCAGCAGCAACAGCCCTGAAATAATAGGTGCCTGAAGATGTGATTACTTCAGAAGTAGAAGGAGTTACAGCAGAAATACCGCCACTTGTTGTACCCTGGAAGTTGATAGTACCACCAGTTCCGCCAGAAGCAGTAATTGTAGTGCTTGTACAGAATGTACCAGCGCCGTTAACAGTAACTGCACCAGGAACCGGGTTAACCGTGATAGTTACCATGGTAGAATTATCAACTGCTGAATTAGCTCCGCAGGTTACCCTTAACCAGTAAAAAGTTGTTGTGTTAACAACACCTGTTGTTAATGCAGCAGGGTTGGTTTGTAAGTTCACCGCAGTACCTGCAAGTGGATAATCTCCAATTACAGTTGAAGAATACCATTGGTAAACTGTTGTGTTGCCAGTTGAGTAACCAGTTGCGGTAATGGTTGGTGTTCCAGAACCGCATAGAGTGGCAGAACCTGAAGCTGTACCGCCTGTAGCGCCTGTACAGTCTGGTGCTGTAAATTCGTCTGCGCCCATATCTGGTGTGCTGACATCCCTTGTATTACAATCTATATCATTAGTAACGGAAAGCGGTGAGCCAAAACCATTTAATGCTGCATTGCTTGCAGGCACTAAATGAAGATCGGTTGCCAAAGTAAATACTGGTAATACTGACACAGAAGCACCGTCTTTACCAGTTGTTGCTTGCCAGTTGGCAAGGGTTACACTATTAGTTCCTGCAACAACTGTTCCTGTAATACCTGTAGTATAGGTGCCAGGGCCAGCGCCTGCAGCATACAGGTCGTTATTATTTGAAGTTAACGTAGCATAACTGCTGTATGCAAGAGCAATAGTTGCAAAGCGCACAGTTGCACCAGTGTTACCCACCTGTGTATTAGAAAGAATATTGTTCCTGATATCAAGTGTTGGTGCGGTTGAATTGGTTACCGCAATGCAAGCTGCTGTTTGTGAAGCAGCCGTAGCACCTGCGATAGTACCCTGCATAGAAACTGTATTGTAATATACATTGGTAGTGGAACCTGCACCGCCACCAAGAAGGATACCTACAGCAAAATCGCCACTGGTGCCATTAGCAGACACACCATATATCATGTTGTTAGCTATCAAATTGGTACCTGAAGTAGCTACTGCAAGTGTAATACCAGCAGCGGAGAATGTACCACTGTTTACAACAGTACCAATAATGTTGTTGGTTACGGTGGCATTGGTAACTTCATTACCAGCAAATGTAGAAGCACTTATCGCAGTTAAACCTACAGCAATACCAAACACATCCGGCGAACCAGCCTGTGCAATATTTGAAATGCTGTTTCCGGAAATGGTGATACTATTTTCAAAACCAACCTGGATACCACCTCTGGTATTAGCACTTGTAGTAATCACATTTTGATTAATCTTATTGCCGCTGTTTTTAGTGGCTAAGCTTGCACCCTGGGAATAGATACCAACCTGAACAGCACTGATATTGTTATTCTCAAAAGTATTATTGTTATTGCTGGTACCTAATGATGTAGTGCTGATGGTTGTACCGCCAGAACCCACACCAAACAATGTTTGTGTAACGCCGTTTCCGGTAAGGTTACAGTTTTTAACAACGTTATTGGTAGCAGCATTTGAACCTGTTGCAGTTTGCAACCATACCACCGCACTTGATGTGCTGCTGTTGGTATTGGTGATGGTTAAATCACGGGTGGCTGCTGATGCAGGGCAAACAGTATTTGCTGTATTGTTTATCGAACCATCAATAGTAACAAAGTCAGCACCATTTAAAATAAATATTGCTGATGTGCTTCCGCCTGTTACCGCTATGGTTGTATTAGCCAATGTTGGCTTAATGGTAAGTGTATTGATTGCACTAGCAAATGAATTGGCATTAATAGTCATGGCGCCAGCTTCTGTATAAGCAGCATCAGTTAAATTGAAAGTAACTGCACTGGTTAAGCAAGATGTGTTGTAAGCTGCAATAGCCGCTGTAATGGTGGTATAAGTTTGGGCCGTACCTACATTATATGAACCCCCAATTGAATTTTGCAATGTAAAACTGTTTGGTGCAGGTGGCGGAACTCCGGCTGCAGGTGGGTTAGCAGTAAAGCTGCCACCAACCTGGTTGGAGGTTACGTTGGGCGTAGCTGCCGCATCCTGTGCTACTATATAGTAAGCGATTACATCACCTACAGCGCCTGCGCCAAATAGCCCAAAGCTGTAAGTGCTGCCACTAACAAATGAACCTGTAACGGCTGTGTAAGCGCCTGCATTTACTCTCCAGTACAATACTGGCAAACCAATTCCTGCTGTAGGAACACCACTTCCAGCATCGGTAATGGTTGCAGTTAATGTAACACCTGTTAAAGTACAAGTGCCCCCTAACGGGGTGTAAGCAATCGTTGGTGTAGTTAAATCAGCACCCAGAAAAATGCCTGCATCAGCACCAATATCAACTGGGGTTAATCCAGAACGTGTTTGCCCATCATAATCAAGTATAACACCCACATCCGCACCGTTGCCTTCTACCGCTGTTGTTATGGCTGGATTGATGTGAAGATCTGGTGTTGCATTGGTTGGGTCAAGGTATTGAGGGTTGCCTTCAAAGCTGTTAGCATCCTGGCCAACGGCTGTTTTCCATGCAGCAAGATTGGCTACATCCAAACCGTTGAAGAAACCAAATACGCCGCCAGTACCATTCGCAAAATAAACATTGTTATTAATGGTAAGGCCGGATGGATTAGGAACGGTACCATTAATTTTTACTGCATAATGCTTGCCGGTAGCAGCACCGTTTGTACGGGCATTAAAGAAAATATTATCCCTGAATGCACGGGTATTGGTAGTCACAGTTCCGTTAAACGCGTAAGAAGAACCTGAACCAGCCGTAGCAGTACCACCAATATAAATACTGTTGTGGTAGAAATTATCTGTACCTAATGCACCGTTAAATCCATTGATACCCGATGTGCCACTGTTAGAAGCCGCCGCACCAATAGCGTTGGTAACACCTGCGCCAAGGGCAATCATGTTATTGCGGTAGTTGGTGGTACCGCCAGCTACCCTTATACCATTAATTTCTGCAGCGGTGCTGGTAGTTGCAGAAGTTAAGGCATAAATTAAATTTCTTTCCACCACATTTGCGCCTGCACTACCTGTAAACTGAATACCTGTAACAACACTGGCAGCAGTAGCATTAGTATTTGATAAATTAAAAATAGTGCTTTGAGAAATAGTGTTGGTTGGTGTGGCGCTGGTATGGCAAATACCAATAACCGACGCATTTGTACTTGAACCAGTACCAATATTGCTAGTAAGATTCCTTATTGTATTTGAAGTAAATGCCATTGGTGCATTGGCAGATTGCATACCAATTACCTGCGATGAAACACCAGTTGCATTTAAAGAAATAGAATTGGCGATAGTGCCGCCAACGTTGTTTGAAGCGGCTGTCCATGTAACAGCAGTTGCTGTATTAGCCCTTAAACCATACAATAAATAAGTGCCGGAAGCAGCAGCGTTGGTTACTGAGATACCTCCTATATTATTACTGCTGGATGTCCAGGCATCGCTACTGAAATTATAAATACCATAAATATCTGTAGCTGTTATTGAGTTGGTGGAGAAAGTGAGCGATCCGGTTGCCAACTGGCTGCCTATAGTATTACTGCTAGTAGTTGCCACACCGTTTTGAACAAGTATAGCCGTAAAAGGACTGCTGGTGCTTGTTCCACTTGAGGTAACACCGGTAAGGCTAACGGAAGCAATGGTATTACTGGAAATAGTAGATGATGTGCCAAGCGCAATACCATTAAACTGTATCCCCACAAACTTACCAGTTAAACCAGTTAGCGTATAAGTGCCCGTTTGAGTGTTAGTAGCGTATCCAATAATATTACCTGTAATGGTAAAGCCCTGTGCACCGCTTGTAGCAGTTGAATTATTGATATCTATTGCCCTGAGGTTGGCACCTGTTGTCCAGGTACGTGTGCCAATTTGATAAAATCGGTTATTAGTAATTGACCATCCGTTACAACCTCCAGCGGTATAAATAGCAGCACTTGCAACTGCTGCACCAAAAATATTTTCAAAATTGTTATTGGTAATAGTGATGCCGCTGTTTCCAATTGCCGTAGTAGTGGTAGAACCGTTACCGTAGATACCTTTAGATGGCAAATTAGCCCCTGCTGAACTAATAGTGTTATTAGAAATAGTATTATTATCATTACCATTGCCAGTGACTGCATCTGTATTAAACATGATATTACCTCCATTGGTTCCAACAGCCATTGTGGATGACCCCAATACTGAACAGTTGGTGATGGTATTGTTAGTAGCACCGCCAATAAACCTAATTGTACTTGTATTAGAGGTTGCAGATATTGTTGTGTTAGATATTGTTAGGGAATTTCCACCTGTGTTTAGACCATCAATGGTTACATTATCTGCGCCATTCAAATCTATCATTGGGCTTCCTGCTGTAGTGGCTGCCGTTATTGTACGGGCAGCACCGCCAATGGGCTGGATGCTTAATGTTGTATAAGATGCTCCGCCACTTCCTGAAGCATTCAGCACCATGGATGCCGTGCCCTCAGTGGTAGCACCTGAAATCCTGATAGTAAGGGTACCAGTATGTGTACCCAGGTTAATGGCATCAAAAGCCGCTTTCAGAGTAGTGTAAGACAGACTAAGCGTACCGCCAGTAGCAGTCACGTCAACCTGTGCAAATGATTTAGAGGCTCCAAACAGAACCAGTGCAAACAACAAGCAATAAATTTTCTGCATAAAATTGATTTTAGTGATCAAATGATTTAATAAATAATTATTCTTAGCTATTTCAGTAAGAAGAAATGAATGGCGCAATCTTTTGAAGAGAGATGCAGTAGTTTTTCAGCCAGGTAAAAGATTGGGAAGCGTCTTAAATTTTTGCTTAAAATTTAAGACGAACGGCTAAAATAAGCCTATTAATCTTACACTGCAAATTTTTTAATAACATAATTTTCCACAATCCTGCCCCATTTTATAAATATCTTCGCCCTTATAAAAATCCCGGCTATCATTATGTTTCCCAAAATTAACCCCACCACTACCCCATCCTGGCACGCACTGTTACAGCACAATGCTGAAATGAAAACAGCTCATTTAAAAGAGCTGTTTGCTGCTAATGCAGGCCGTTTTAATAAATTTTCCCTTTGTGTAAATGATATCGTTTTTGATTACTCAAAAAATATTATCACAGATAAAACAATGGCATTGCTTATTCAACTGGCCAATGAATGCGGCTTACCCACTGCAATCAAAGCAATGTTTGCCGGGGAAAAAATAAATGCAACGGAGAACAGGGCTGTATTGCACACCGCATTAAGGAATTTCAGCGGCAAGCCTGTTTTGAATGATGGCAAAGACGTAATGCCGAATGTGCTGGCAGTACAACAACAAATGAAAAACTTCTGCCACAAAATACACAGCGGCAAATGGATCGGCTATACCGGCAAGAAAATAAAATACATTGTAAACATAGGTATTGGCGGCAGCGACCTTGGCCCGGTGATGGTAACCGAAGCATTAAAACCGTATTGGGTGCAGGGCATTCAAACTTATTTTGTAAGCAATGTGGATGGAACACATATTGCAGAAACGTTGAAAAAACTAACGGCGGATGAAACATTATTCTTAATCGCCTCCAAAACATTTACCACCCAGGAAACCATGACCAATGCCAACACGGCGAGAGAATGGTTTTTGTCAGCAGCAAAAGAAGAAGCCCATATTGCCAAACATTTTGCAGCACTCAGCACCAATGAAAAAGATGTGGTGAAATTTGGGATTGCAGCAGAAAATATGTTTGTGTTCTGGGATTGGGTTGGCGGAAGATATAGTTTGTGGAGTGCTATTGGTTTATCAATCGCATTGACAATTGGCTATGATAATTTTGAAGCGTTATTAAAAGGCGCTTATGATACGGATGAACATTTTGCCAGCACCACTTTTGAAAAAAATATTCCTGTGCTGATGGCCCTGATCGGCATTTGGTACAGCAACTTTTTCGGCACCGCTACAGAAGCCATCCTGCCTTATGACCAATACATGCACCGTTTTGCCGCTTATTTTCAGCAGGGCAATATGGAAAGCAATGGAAAGTATGTGGACAGGAATGGAAACAAAGTAGCCTACGCTACCGGCCCTGTTATATGGGGCGAACCAGGTACTAATGGCCAACATGCTTTTTACCAACTGATACACCAGGGCACACAAATGATTCCCTGTGATTTTATTGCTCCTGCTATCAGTCATAATCCAATCGGTGATCATCATCAAAAACTATTGAGCAACTTTTTTGCACAAACAGAAGCGTTGATGAATGGTGCAACCCATACAGATCCTTATCGTGTGTTTGAAGGCAACCGCCCCACCAATTCATTTTTAGTAAAACAAATTACGCCGTTCACGTTGGGACAACTGATTGCTATGTACGAACACAAAATCTTTGTACAGGGAGAGATCTGGAATATCTACAGCTTCGATCAGTGGGGAGTAGAACTGGGAAAAGTATTGGCGGGAAAAATATTGCCGGAATTGCAGGACGATGCACCAGTTCAATCGCACGACTCCTCTACCAACGGATTGATGAATGCTTATAAAGATATGAGGAAGGGATAGGTCGCCAGGACGGTATGAATAATGGATATCTCCATCATAGAAAACCTACTTTAAAAAAAAGTAAACTTTTTTTTGCTTTACACCCGGTTGTAATCGCCTCTCCAATGCTGGATGGATTGTTTTATTTGTTTGGGCGACAAGTTTTCACTGACTGCTTTTTGAGTTAATGCAACAAACTCTTCATCGCCGGCAAAGCGCAGGGCAATGATTTGGGACAGGCGTAAACGGCTGTCGAATGTTTTGCCTGTTGCCAGGTAATGCCGGAAGTTTTCTTCTGCCCTGATGGCCCTGTCCTGTGCCTTTAATGCAAAAGAACGGGCAAAGAAAAACAGGAATAAAAATATAAGTCCTGCCAGGCAGATCAGCGAAGCACTGTATAGCCCCTCACCTTTTTGCAGCGTGTCGGACAGGTTAATAAAGGAACCGGTTATTAAAGCAAGTATCCCCAAAAAAGCAACTCCGTGATACAACGGTACCAACCTGCTATGATTGCTGTAGTTTTGTGTTTGCATATATTTTTTGAGCAAATTACTTTAATAAATTCAGCACCTGCCACATTTTTTCTCTTACCGTGGCGGCGCTGCCGTCAAAATTATTAACAATAAAGGCGAAGGAATACTCCATCCCATTGTTGCTTTTTATATAACCCGTGTACGATCTTACACCACCAATATATCCGTCTTTCATTTTAATGCCATTCATTTCCGGCAAGGCATGGTAGAAGGAAGCAAACCATTTTTGTTGTTGTGCATATTGCAGTACAGTCACCAATGCTTTGGTAGTAACCCTGTTTGTCGGAGACAATCCGCTGCCATCTTCAATATTCAATGAAGATTTTTCAATGCCATGCCTGCTCCAGAAATCTTTTACCAGTTCAATTCCACGTTCAGTGGTGCCGAATCTATCTTTTTCAAAAGCAATTGCTTTTACCAATGCTTCGCCGTAAAGGTTGATGCTTTTTTTAAGGAACCAGTAATTGATGCTGTCCAGCACTGGAGATAGATTGGTGTAAAATACAATGGGCTGGAAAGCCCCATTTTTTTTACCTGCTTCCATACCATTCAATAAACCTGCATATAAAATTCCCTGTTCATTTTTTTCTTTTAATTTATTCACTACAGTTGTAACCAGTTGCCCGCCCGGATCGGGCATGGCGCCGGCAATTACAAAACTATTTTCACCCAATGGGATAGTACCTCTCACAAATCCTGTATTGGAATATGGGGAAAGGTAGATGTATGCATGGTCGCCACTGCCTGCTGGGCCGGTTGTAAGTTCGGAAAATAAATTCACGCCTTCTAACATTGGCTTCATCCCCGCAATTTCAACTGCATCACCCGGTTTTTTCCCTGCCTTTAAAATCAAATTGTACTGGTTCTCCCGCCAGTTAATGGCAGATGCACCGGCGCCATAATAGTTGCCAATATCTTCCCACACCCAGCCGCCAGGTGTGCTGTTGCTCTCCCAGTTCCTGTTGTAACATAAAAAATTTCCATTGATTCTTTTTATCCCGGCGCTTTTAATGGCTGCAGTAAAGTTTTTTATTGTGGTTGTTTCGTTGGTACTGTTCCAACGCCAGCTTCCGAGGGTTGGGTCGCCATAACCAACAAGGTAACAATTGCCGGTTAAGATGCTGTCTTTTACTGCACCTTCAAAACCAAGCTCCGTTTTAAAATGGTAATCGTTCCCCAGCAATTCGAAGGCGGCAGCACTGGAAATGATCTTCTGGCAACTGGCAGGCACAAGGCCCATTGCTGCATGCTTATCAAAAATAATTTTGCCATCTTTACTATCAACCACATACATACTGATGATGGCATTTTTAAACTGGGCATCCGCTTCCAGTTTCTTTACAGCCGCCGTTAATTTCAGTTCCATTGTTTGTGCAACAGCCATTGAACCAATCAAACTAAACCATGTTATTGCCATCCATTTCATCAGCAAATAAATTAATTGCTCAAAACTAAAAGAATTAAATTTGACCTATGGAAAATATAGTAGAAGAACCTGCGCTCAAATACAATTACATTTCTGCAGAAGAATATTTGGAAACAGAAAGAGCCGCCACCGAAAAGCATGAATATTACCAGGGGGAGGTTTTTGCCATGAGTGGTGCTTCCTTAAAGCACAACGTTCTATTTTCAAATCTTTTTATTGATATTGGAAGTAAACTAAAAGGTAAGGGCTGCAGGCCTTATAGCAGTGATATGAGGATACACATTCCAAAAAATACTTTATACACTTATCCAGACATCTCCATCATTTGCGGGAACCCTGATTTGACTGACGATAAATTTGACACTGCCACCAACCCATCTGTCATCATTGAATTACTGTCTAAATCGACCCGTAATTATGATAAAGGTGAAAAATTTACGTTGTACAGGGATATTGATTCCTTAAAAGAATATATCCTGGTAGATACCGAAAAAATTTATGTGGAGAAACATATCCGCAATGCAGACGATAGCTGGCAGCTTACCGATTACAAATCTTTAGACAATTCATTTACTATCACTACGGTTGATCTTCCGCTTTTCTTAAAAGATATATACGAAGGCATTTCATTTGAATAATTGATTTAACTCATCATAGACATAAATATTAAATAAAAAATATGGAAAATATTGTGAACGAACCGGCGCGTAAATACAATTACCTTGCTGCGGAGGAATATTTAGAAGCAGAAAGAAAAGCAACAGAGAAGCACGAATTGATGAATGGAAAAATCATCACCATGACTGGGGCATCCTTAAATCATAACCGGATTGTTGGAAATCTTATCGGCGAAGTCCATCATTTTCTAAAAGGTAAAAGTTGCGAAGTTTTTCCCAGCGATCTTAGAGTGAACATTCCTTCCACTAATTCATTCTGTTATCCAGACCTTACAATCGTTTGCGGCAAACCAGAACTTCTGGATGAACATTTTGACAACCTCCTGAATCCTGCTGTAATTATTGAGGTACTCAGCCCTTCTACTGAATCTTATGACAGGGGAAATAAGTTATTTACTTACCAGCAAATAGCTTCTTTTAAAGAATATATTTTGATTGATAGTTCTTCAATTAACATTCAGACAATTATTAAAAAGGACGATGGTCTCTGGAAATTTGAATCTGTCGCTGATCCTGCTGCTTTCATAACCATCTCAACAATTGGGCAGGAAATTTTATTAAGTGACATTTACTATGGTGTAAATTTCTAAACCCATTACATGCAAACAGCCCAAGCAAGCATTATCACCATTGGTGATGAACTTTTAATAGGACAGGTGATAGATACCAACAGTGCCTGGATGGCACAGCAGCTTAACAAGTCCGGCATCCGGGTATGCAGGCGGGTAGCCGTTGGCGATATATGGGATGAAATATGGCAGGCACTGGATGAAGAAAGTGAACATGCAGACATTATATTAATAACGGGCGGGCTTGGCCCAACAGCCGATGATATTACCAAACCGTTGTTGTGTAAATATTTCGGCGGCAACATGGTTGTGGATGAAAGCGCCCTGGCCAATGTTAAAAATATTTTCGAAAAAATATTAAACCGTCCGATGATTGAAAGAAATTTGAAACAGGCGGAGGTTCCGGACAACTGTAAAGTGATTTTAAACAAAAGGGGAACGGCACCAGGAATGTGGTTTGAAAAACCTTACCCAGCGGCTCCTCCGGGAGAGGAGAAAAAAAAAGTATTTGTCAGTATGCCGGGTGTGCCGCATGAAATGAAGGGCATGGTAGCAGATGATGTGATACCGGCATTGATGAAGCAGTTTAGTTTTCCGCATATTGCCCACCGCACGTTACTGACTGCCGGTGTGGGCGAATCTTTTTTAGCTGATCTTATACAGGATTTTGAAGAAGCACTACCGGCACATACTAAGCTGGCTTACCTCCCCAACTATGGCATGGTAAGGTTGCGCTTATCCACTTCAGGCTTTGAGAAAGAAATAGTTGAAACTGAACTGGAGCAATTGTTTGCAACCCTGCAGGCTTTGGTAAAAGAATATTTGGTAACGAATGAAGATGAGCCACTGCAGGATGTAGTAGCCAAATTATTAAAAGCAAGGAATAAAACGGTATCCACGGCTGAAAGCTGCACTGGTGGCTATATCGCCAGCTTATTTTCTGCCAGGCCCGGTGCATCTGCTTATTACAGCGGCAGTGTGGTCAGCTACTCTTACCAGGCAAAAGAAGACCTGCTGCAGGTGGATAAAAACACGCTGGAAACCCTGGGAGCTGTGAGTGAAGAAGTGGTACTTCAAATGGCAAGGGGCGCTTTAAAAAATATTAAGACTGATTATACCGTTGCTGTTTCCGGCATCATGGGCCCCGATGGCGGCACTGCTGACAAACCTGTTGGTATGGTATGGGTGGCAGTGGGCAACACTGATAAAATCGCGACCCAAAAATTTCATTTTCGGTTTGACAGGGAAAGGAATATTGCACTAACGGCGGTGAATGCACTGAATTTGCTGAGGAAGTTTATATTGAATAATGGTTAGATGGTTTTTGACACTGTAACATTACTGATTGTGCAATAAAGATATTCGGTACAAGAGTGCGACGCCAATGAAGTTGAATAGCAGCAACACCGCTGGTTACATAAAAATAATCCCCACCCTTTTTTACGCCTTTTTCATTACCCCCAAATACTTATCTTTGGCACCGATTGCGCCAAATGAGAAGTACCTGCTGAAAGGTTCTCTCTATTTTATTCATTTTAATTTATGTTGATATGCCTTTAAGTTGACCTGGTAATGCCAGAATTGGGTGAAAGTATAATGGAAGCCACCGTTTTAAAGTGGCACAAAAAGCCCGGTGATACCATTAAAGAAGACGAGACTCTACTGGATATTGCTACCGACAAAGTTGACAGCGAAGTGCCTTCCACCACCGCAGGTGTGATAGAGGAAATTTAATACAAAGAAAATGATGTGGTGCCGATTGGGGCTGTGATAGCGAGGATAAGAGTGGGTGCTGATGCGGCTGTAACGGCGGCGCCTGCACAACCTGCAGCTCCTGCCCCGGTATATGAAGAAGCCAGCGTGGTGGAAACCATTCCTTACCAGCCCACAACGGCTGTAAATACAGGAGCGCCTGCTATTCGTTTCTACTCTCCGTTAGTGTTGAATATTGCACAACAGCAAGGCATTACAATGACGGAGCTTGAAAAAATTCCGGGTACCGGGAAGGATGGAAGAGTGAGCAAAAAAGATATACTGGAGTATGTGGCTAATGGCAGAGGTGCCGGCAACTATGGACAACATACTGCAGCACCCGCTGTAGAAAAAACAGCGCAACCTGTAGTTACACAATCTGTATCCGTAGCTGCAACAAGCCAGCCAGAACCAGTTTCTACTGCGGTGCAAACTTATACCGGCAATGCAGAGATTATAGAAATGGACAGGATGCGAAAGATGATTGCCAAGCACATGGTGGACAGTGTGCATACCAGTCCGCATGTAAGCAGCTTTGCAGAATGTGATGTTACCAGCATGGTATTGTGGAGAGAGAAAGTGAAAAAAGATTTTGAAAAAAGAGAAGGTGAAAAAATTACTTACACGCCATTGTTTATTGAAGCCATTGTAAAGTGCATCAAGAAATATCCATGGCTCAGCAGTTCTATTGACGGCGACAGGTTGATTGTGAAAAAAGATTTGAATATCGGTATGGCTACTTCCCTGCCTTCTGGTAATTTAATTGTACCTGTTATTAAAAATGCAGACCAGTTAAATTTGACCGGGCTTACTAAAAAAGTAAACGGCCTTGCCAATGCAGCCAGAACAGGCAAACTAAAACCAGATGACACAGGTGGTGGAACATTTACTTTAACCAATGTTGGTTCGTTTGGAAGTATTATGGGTACACCCATCATCAATCAACCACAGGTAGCTATTATGGCTGTTGGTGCAATAAAGAAAAGGCCGATGGTAATTAAAACGCCACAGGGCGACAGCATTACCATCCGTGACATGATGTATATTTCACTGAGTTACGATCACCGGATTATTGATGGTGCATTGGGTGCTACTTTTTTAAATGCAGTGAGTAAGGAGCTGGAGAGTTTTGATGGGAACAGAACGATTTAATTTTTTTATGCGTAGGATGGGAACACGGATAACACGGATTGGGGCGGATTGAAACGGATTTTATTTAAATAAACAGGCGGCGATAAAATCGCCGCCTATTTATTTTCAACATCAAATTATTTTGGTGAAAATTTTATTGCGTAAGTAAAATTTTATGTGCTTTTTTATAACCGCCGGGCAAGCTTACCCACACTACATAAGCACCGGCTGGTAGTGATTTATTTACTGCAATGCTTACCGTGTTTTCATTTCGCAATTGCCTGCCAAACTGGTGTACCAACACACCAATGCTGTTATACAACGATACTAGTATTTCTCCATCTTCTGCCTCCAGCAAATTCAATCTTATTACAGGATTGCCGGCAGCTACCGGGTTGGGATTTATTACAACCACCTGGCCTTCGCCATTCCTTGTTTTTGCAAGACGAACTACTTTGCTTATTGATTTTTCACCATCTTTTTCAATGGTAACAATGCGGTAATAGTTGGTTGCGCCGGCATTGCGATGTACAAACTGGTAAGCGCTGTCATAAGTATTACAAGGCACAGTGGCAATAGTAATAAACTCACGGCCATTGCTGCTATACTGTACTTCAAATTGCTCAATGCCTGTAGCAGCAGCAACCTGCCAGTTAAGTAAGGGTAAATTATCTTTCCAAACAGCAGTGAAGTTTACAAGCTGAATGGGCAAAACTATATTGGAATAAAAAATTGGCAACGCTGTATAGTCATTCATCAAAATACTGCTGCTATCAGCAGTATTCATACATAGCCATTGCTGCAGCACACTGCTGTATAACTGGCGGTAATCATATTGCATTGGTACATGATCATCGCTGGTAGGGTTAGCAGGTAACACAGGAGATGTGCCTATCATGCCGCCCCGTACCCTTGTGCCAAAGAATATAACGGGTGCCGCTATCCCATGATCTGTACCCAGGGAACCGTTCGCTTTTATATTCCTTCCAAATTCGCTAAAGGTCATTCCGCTTACTTTATCAGCTACGTTCATCAACTCAAGGTCGTTTTGAAAAGCAGCGATAGCCTTGCTTAGCTTAGCCATGGCAACAGGGTGTCTGCCCTGGTTGTAATTGCCGGCTTCCACCTGTGAATTGTGTGTATCAAAAGAGTCTGAATGGTTTACGATATATACCGGTGTTCTCAATCCTCCTTTTACCAAACGGGCTACAATTTTCAACTCGTTGGCAAGCTCTTCATCAGGATATTGGGTGGAAAGCGTGGCAGTGGTATTATAAGCATTTTTGATAGTGTCTGTGTAAGCATTGCTCTGGTCTTTCATCAGCCTTATAAAAGAAAGTTCATTTCCATAGTCTGTGTTGGGAGCAGGGTCTGCTGTTTCATTAATGATATTGATAAGCGATTGCGGATCACTTACATTATAACCCACATTAATGGGGTTACCCTGAAGGGTCAGCGGCAACGAACTTCCAATTTGAATGGCCAGCGGGTCGGCCATATTGCTGTTGGGGTAACCGTTGGGGAAACCCGGATTATCAACCTGCAGGTAGCGACCAAGCCAGCCCGTGGATAATACTTGTGTACTGTCGCTGCCAGACTGCATAATATCGGTAGCCCTGAAATGAGAAAAATTTGGGTTGCTATAGCTTACACCCTGCACAATGGTTACCTTATTGTCATTGTATAAATTCCGTAATTCTGCAAGTGAAGGATGCATACCTGTTGTTGCATTATTATTGAGCGATAATATTTGTGACTGTGGCGGCACTATACCGGGCCTTGCCACAGCCAATGAACTATATTGATCAACAGGTATGATAAAATTAAGGCCATCATTACCACCGGTTAGTTGTATAATCACCAGCACTTTGTTGCAACTGTTGAAGCTTAAAGCTACTTCCTGCAAAAAAGGGCTATCGAGCAAATTGCTGGCATGCACCATTGATTTGCCAAGCATGGTAGCCACGCCGGTTAAAGAACCTATTTTTATAAAATCCTTCCTTTTCATACAATAATTTTTATTGATAAGTGAGGGTTGTTTGCATTAAGCCAATTGAAATTCTGCCAGCCTCACAATAGTGAAATATAAATTCCGCAGGCGGTAAGTAACCTGCGATTCAATATAGGTATCGCCTGGATTGCTGTTATATTGATTCCATAAACTCAACCAGTAGTTGTCTGTCGATTGACCACTGAGCAATGTTTGTGTTTTTATCTGGCTTTTCTTTGCATCAGACAAATCAACCGGCAACAGGAACTTAATAGTGTCTGCCACAAGCGTGTTAGGGTTACCGGGAGCAGTGCTTTGCCTTGCCCATGCAACGAGGTCTACTTTCCAGTCAATAATATATGTGTACCCCCACAACAAACCTTCAAGGTAGCTGTATCTTCTTTGCATGGAGTCGCTTGTTATCCATGACTGGTGAAAGGAAGGCTCCTGGTAATAAGGTCGCCAGCCAGATACGGTGGGAGGGTTCATTATATCCTGCTCCGTTGTTTCGCATTGCCATGATGTGGTGCCATAAGCTCCATATAATGCTTCATAGTCGCTTGCGTTGGCAGGGCTTATATTCATATTAAATGTACGGTAGAAACCTACATAAAGGTCTAACGGGCTTTTGATCTGTACGCCCCGGTTGGCAGTGTCAAAAAAATGCTGGCTTTTAAATAACTGCAGCAGCACAGGTCTTATGTCCCAATTACTGTTGATAAAAGTTTGTGCCATTGGTACAATTACATTTGCCTCTATAGTGGCATCAATATCGTAATACACAAAAAAGCGGTACAACCTGCGGCAAATATATTTTGCCACTACCTGCTGCTTACTGAATATCATATTGATAAGATCATCCATTTCCAATGCGCCGTTTGCACCTGCCCTGTTGTTAATAACAGTGTTATTAAAAAATGCAGAAAAGGTTTTGTTATCCTGTGAATGCCGGTCGGGGAAAAAATTGGTAACCGTATTTAGTTGCTCAAAATTTTGTGTGCGCCAGCCGCTGAGCACTTTAGCTGCCTGTGCTATATCGCCTTCAGTGTATTGGCTTTCGGGGGCTTTGCCAAGCGTAAATAATTCAAACAATTCACGTGCAAAATTTTCGTTTGGCTCTGCCGCCGTATTATCCTGGTTGCTCAGGTAGTTCATCATGGCAGGGTCTGTACAAATTCGTCTTATCATCGTTTTAAAATTGCTAAGACAATTATTACGCAACAACGATAAGTAGTTATACATAATGCGGCCAGCATTGATGCCAGCTTCGCTTTGCTGCTCAAGCTGAAATAATTGCACGGGAATAAAATGATACCAGAACAGCACCAATTTTTCAGTGATAGCAGTATTACTTTTTATGAAAGCACCTAACTGCCAGTTTTTAATAGAGCCATAAATCCGGGCATACCCTGTATCAGGATGGTTTTGTATGTTCCATTGCAATGCGCTGTTTACCCAGCTTTGGCCATAAGCCACACCGGCAGCATCAGCCTGGCTATTTTGATAATTATTTATTGGAGGTGCTAAAGCAGCTATTCCTGACTGTGAGGGAATAAGTAAATCCACCGCCTGTGATACAGACAAACCATTAAGCAAAGCCAGGTCGGTTTTACGAAACCCAAATGTTACCCTGTTGATTAAATGTTTCTTTTCCCAATCACCAAAACTGCCAGCGTATAATGCCAGCCCACTGGTAACCGGGCCAACCCTTAAAGCTGTACCACTTTTATTGCCACCGGCACGGCCGGCCTTTTTACGGGAATACTTTTTAAACAGCGGATCGTCTTCTTTTAAAGGAGATGACTTGCTTTGCTGTGTTTTTTTTCCTGAAATTTTTTTGAAGAAATCCCTTCGGTGGTTTTTCAATTGCATAACAGTTATTTGTTTGATGGCAAAGTAAAAGCTGCTGCCAGGTGATACGTGGTGTAAAAAAAGTATTGGAAACCGGATAAAATATTTTCAAATTTCATGCCGGAAGAAAAAAACATATCCACAGTAATAAAGATAGGTACTATTACAAGATGATTAGTAGAATTACAATAGTGATTTTAAACCCGGTTTTACATTTAGCATTTGTATTCTGTTTAACGAATAGCGGGTTTCCTGCCATTATAATTCAAAATAAATTCAACAGAATTTTTTTAGTACTACACTGTAATGACTATCAATGAAAGGTTTGAAACCTGGATTGCTTAATGAAAAAGGAAACAGGTTGATATAGATTTGTTACGGAGGATGAAACACGGATAACGCTGATTTGAACAGATAAAAACGGATTTTTTTTCAGATACCATAAGAGCGCTGATTAAATCAGCGCCCGTATAATATTTTTGACTTTGGTTTTTTTCTTAGTATTCATATACCACATAACCCCAGGGTTCTACCTTCCATTTCCTGCCATCAAGTTTTTCTTTGTTGTATAAAAATACATTGTAAGGCATTCCCCATAAAGATTTATCAGTAACAGTAATGGTTTGCTCATTAGCAGACAAATTCAGTATTACAAAAACTTTCTTGCCAGCCTTCTCCCTTACAAACGCATACAAAGCATTTTCATCACCCACTTTTACTTTTCTAAAAGAAGCATCAGAGGCCAATGCAATATTTTTCTTACGTAATGGTAAGAGTGTAGTATAAAATTTTGCCCTTTTATATTTAGCTTAGTTACAATAAAGTTTGCTTCTTTTTATGTTACTTCTAAGGATGGTGCTGATTTTACATTGGAACGCTGTTTTTTCAGCACCTTTGCAAATCGATTCTTAGAATTATCCTGAATGGTATTTCATTTTTACTAACATCTTTTACTTGTTGACGCACAAACAATAACAAGTAACCGGGGGATAAAATTTACTTCCCTTTTTCCTAACCATGCGTATTAACCGGAAATAATTACCTTTGGCACCGATTGCACCAAATGAGAAAACCTGCCCGGGCAGTTTCTCAAATTATTCATCTCAAACTGTTACCTGATATGTCTGTAGTTGATTTAGTAATGCCTAAGCTGGGAGAAAGTATTATGGAAGCCACCATTTTGAAATGGCACAAAAAACCCGGGGACAGTATTCAGGAGGATGAAACGGTACTGGATATTGCAACAGACAAAGTGGATAGCGAAGTACCTTCTACCATCACCGGTGTGCTGGAAGAAATATTATTTAAAGAAAATGATGTAGTGCCTATCGGTACCGTGATTGCAAAAATACGGGTGGGTGCCGGCGCTGCAGTTACGGCTACCACGCCTGCCAACACGCCCGAACCTGAATACGAAGAAGCCAGTGTGGTGGAACATATTCCTTACCAGCCATCGCCTGCAGCAGCAACGTCCAATGGCATCCGGTTTTATTCTCCGCTGGTGTTAAATATTGCACAGCAGGAAGGCATCAGTATGGCCGACCTGGAAAAAATTCCGGGTACCGGCCAGGACGGACGGGTAAGTAAGAAGGATATATTAGCTTTTGTTGCCGGGCGGGGTGTAAGCAGTAATCAGACACCAGTAAATAGTCCTCAGCCGGTGGTACTGAATCAGCAGGCTGCTCCTGCGGTACAAAAAACAGAACAGCCGGAAACTAAAAATGAAGTAACTATTTACGCCGGCAACGTAGAAATAATAGAAATGGACCGGATGCGCAAGATGATTGCCAAACACATGGTAGACAGCAAACATACCAGTGCCCATGTTACCAGCTTTGCAGAATGCGATGTTACCAACGTGGTGCTGTGGCGTGAAAAAGTGAAAAAAGATTTTGAAAAAAGAGAAGGCGAAAAAATTACTTACACCCCAATATTTATTGAAGCCATTGTAAAGTGTATTAAAAAATATCCCCTGCTCAGCAGTTCAGTTGATGGCGACCGGATCATTATAAAAAAAGACCTGAACATTGGAATGGCCACTGCCCTTCCAACCGGTAACCTGATTGTACCAGTGATAAAAAATGCTGACCAACTGAACCTTACAGGCCTCACCAAAAAAGTAAATGGATTGGCCAATGCGGCCAGGACAGGAAAGCTGAAACCGGATGATACCAGCGGCGGTACTTTTACCCTTACCAATGTGGGAACTTTCGGCAGCATCATGGGCACACCGATCATCAACCAACCACAGGTAGCTATTATGGCCGTGGGTGCTATCAAAAAAAGGCCGATGGTAATTGAAACGCCACAGGGCGACAGCATTGCCATCCGTCACATGATGTATATTTCACTGAGTTACGATCACCGCATCATTGATGGGGCTTTGGGTTCTACTTTTTTAAATGCAGTGAGCAAAGAGCTGGAGAATTTTGATGGCAGCAGAACAATTTGATGAAGTCATTTTTTTGTTTGCCGGCAGTAGTTTTCCATGACATAAAAATTATCCGCTGGCTATCGAATCGTTGTACAAATGACGAAGTTTTAATGAAACAACCAGTAAGGCACAAACAACACATCTTTTTTCAAACACAAGATTTTTTAGCCGGTTTACATACCGGCTATTTTTTTAAGTACCGAAGCAGCCTGGGTAGCTGGTTGTATTTCAATCCCACATATTTTTCTTCGATTGCACCAAAGCTGCTGTAAAAAAAAGCAAGGTTGCGGATATCGCTGCCTTCAAAATCCAGCAATAGGTTTTCGCCTGCATGATCTTTTATAAACGCATTGATCAATGCATGAGAGGCTCCAAATGCTTTACCATTGGGGTGATTACCCACAAGTATATAATTAGCCCTGTTCTTAAAAAAGAAAAATACGCAGGAAGCCAGCAGTTCACCTGCCGCAGTGTACACACCATAAGTAATAGCCCTTTGCTGCTGACGCAATAATTGATACAAGTTTTTAAAGTTGCTGTAATCAGCATTTGTTACCGGTGCAAATTGTTGTGTTTGCTCTATTGCTAACCGGATCACTTCATCCACAGCAAAATCTTTTTTCACAACACAATTCAACTTTGCTGCCTTTTTAATATTGCGTTTGATATTGTCGCGGTATGCACCGTACAGTTTTTCGTACGGCTCATTTAGCAGCAGCACATAATTCATCCTTTCATACAAATGAAAATCCTTCAACTCAAACAAATTACCATGGTGCAGGTAAATATCCCAGTACTTAAATTTAGCCGGGATCTGCTGCAGGAAATCATTGAGTAACCCGGCGGAAATATTTTTACCAAACAAACCAAGACAGGCTGTAAAAAAAGGTTGATACAAATAATGGATTCCATATTTCCTGTTCCAGGTAAGCGGCATTACAGCATCGTAATCGTTCAGCACCAGGGCATCCCAATGCTTGGCCATCGTATCCAGGTATAAAGAGCTGGCATAGATCAGCCCATTATCTGCTGCTTCAATACAGGCATCCCATTTAATCTTATCAATGCGCTGGTATGGTATATATTGAATGGTCACTGCTAAAAAGCAAATTGAGGAAAGAGCTTTTTCAAAGTTAACTGCTGCAGGTCGATGCTGAACGTGACTTTCTTAAAAAATTTGTTGGCTTCAGTATCCGTTTTCAACTGGTCTTTAAATACATTGCTGTAAATAAGCGGTGCGTAAATATTCAGCACATTTTTAAAGAGTGTTAACTGCAATCCGCCCACATACAAAAACCTTGGTGTAAAAGCATTTTTACCCCATGCTTCCGAATAGGTTCCGGCATCAAAAAATATTTTCAAAGGCAGTTTAAATGGAAACAATTTCCCGGGTAGCGAGCTGTTTACATTCATCGCTGCCACCCAGTTCTCTGAATAACCCTGCACACTTCCGTAGGGGTCCAGCCTGAGTTTGAGGCCGCCCGTATTTTGAATCATTACCTGCTGTGCTGCCAACCCGCCATTTTGTACTGTTAAATCACCAAATGCTGTGGAGGCGGTACGTCCCAAAAAATAATTGCTGTTCGTGTAGTCATCGGTTCCGTCACCTGCCAGTAACTTGGGTAGATATCCGTAAGCGGTATTATTCCTTCCGCCAATGTATCCAAACTTGGCAGCAAACAAACGCAGGTGCATGCCACCACCCTTTGCATAATTGAAAAAATAATTGCCCGTAGCATTGATCCTGTAAAAACCATCCCCTTGCTGCACCTGCAACTGGTAGCTGTATGGGTACAATACCCGGCTGTTTGCTGCAGCAAAAGTTAGCTGGTTGATGTAACGGGTATTATTTGAAAAGCTCTTTGCATAAAAGTTAAGACTATCACTGCCAATGATATAATCGTAGTTACTAAACTGTTTTTCGCCAATGATGAATGAGCGGATATCAAGTGAAGTGGAAAGGCTGCTCCTTGCTCCATGTTTAAAATGAAATGTTACAAACGGAACTGCCCGGTAAAAATTTTCAAATATCTTTTTACCTGTTGTATCCATGCTATGGTTGCTGGAAAAACGGGAACCATTCAATCCAATGTCAATTTTCTGGAAACTGTTATTTGGATACCAGTGATAATTCAATGTTCCAATTCCATTTAATTGTTTGCTTCCGGTAGCATACAGGGGAGCTAAAAAAAACTGGAATTTTTCTGAAGGCAATGTGTAATTGTGTACTGCTGCACCTACCATCAGTTTGTCATAGATATTAAATCCTGCCACCGGTGAAATAAAAATGTATTTGTACCGGTCAGTGTCTTTAAAGCTGAAGAAAGAAGCAAGCTTTGTAATCCTGGCAAGGGACGTATTTGGGAGTGCTTCTTTTTTTGCAAGTAACGCAAACTCATTATCTACATTTTTGCCGCTTACTTTTTCAACGATTTTTTTAAAGTCATTGGGATAGGGGTGTTTAAATTTCCATTGCCTGTAATATTCCCGCACGCAACTGTCAAACATAGCAGTGCCCAGCGTTTGCTGCAGCAGGCCCATCCACTGGCTGGCTTTGTAATAAGCAGTGAGGCCATAATTAACTCCCGAAAATTTTGGAGCCGGTGTTTCAACCGGCTGGCCTTTGTGCGCCGCAATTACATTGTGCAGCATGAACTTATTGTAATCCGAAGGCATACGCTCCTTCCAAAAATCATTGTCGCCCTTCTTTTTTATTTTAACCGGCTCCGGCTCATAAGCGTACCTGCTTTTATAATAATTATCCATTCCTTCATCCATCCAAGGATGAGCCCGTTCGTTGGTTGCAAGGATTCCATACAACCAATTATGCCCAACTTCATGCTCTATCACACTTTCCACTGCCCTTTCAGTTTTCATACCCGGTATCAACGTAATGGTGGGATATTCCATGCCCCCAAAGTAAGGTACATTTGCCTGTACTGTGGACACCGTGTTGTAAGGATATTCACCAATCAATCTACTCCTTGTTACAATCGTTTTCTTAATATACTTTACTGTATTTGTCCAGTAATCCTTACCGGGAGTTGCCGGTAAAGAATACGCTGCTACCTGTATGATTCTTCCGGAAGGCAATGCCAGTGTATCTTTCTGTATAATAAAACTTTTATCTGCAAACCAGGCAAAGTCAATCACGTCATTTTGCCTGTACACCACCGTCCGTAAATTTTGTGCCGAAGGAATAGTAACCACCGTTGCGGCTTTAGGCGGAGGCGCCAGGAAATGCTGCTTTTGTTTCTTTACAGGCGGTTCCGCTTTTACAAAGCGGTTGCCATCCATGGCCGGCTGCGTGCTGTCTTTTATTATCTCTCCGGTGGCAGCAACAATATAGTTTGCCGGCAGGGTAATGGCTACTTCATAATTTCCAAAGTCGCTGTAAAATTCGCCCTGGTCGAGATAAGGCATTTCGTGCCAGCCCATCCTGTCGTACACTGCAGCCTTCGGGAACCATTGGGTGATTTGGTACGCCTGCCCAATATGGCCACCCCTTGAAAAGTTGAATGGCAATTTTACATGAAAAGGAGTTTCAATTTTACATCGCTGTTTGGGTGCCAGCGGCGATGGCAACAGCAGCTTAATAATATCCTGGTGCTGTGGATGATCCTCCATCACAGAAACGGTGCCATCCACTTTAAAACTCAGCCGGTTAATGTAGCCCCTTTTATCATTGTCGGCAAAATAAAAATCAGTGCTGCCATTCTCTAAAGTTTGGTCTGTAAAGGCAGTGCGGTCATTTTTATACGCATTGGGCCACAGGTGTATCCAGATAAAACGAAGGGTATCACCAGAATTATTGATGTACTGTATTTGTTCGAAGCCATCGAGTTCATGCGCAGTATCATTCAGCGTAACGCTGATGGTATAATTAACCTGTTGCTGCCAGTACGTTTCCTGTGCAGTAACGCTGGTATAAAAAAAATGTAACAGGAGCAGCAATGCAGTTCCCTTCATAATACAGTGTTTTATCAAATATAACCAATAATATTTCCTCCCTCGCCGGGAGTGTGCTTGACGCCAGGCATCAACGCAGGTTCAGAAATGATGGCAGAACTAAATTTACATGGTTTTATTAAAAGAATAACTATGCACATTCAACCGGGTGCATTTCAAAATGTCGCTATTTATTTTGAAAGTAAAGAATCAGTAAATGGCCGTTACGACGTTAAGACGTTGCGCTATAAAAGAAATAAAAAGTCCGTAGCGCCGTAACGGCAATATTAAGTAATCACTTAGTACTGCGACAATTTGGAATGCACCCATTCAACCTGCGTCTATTTGCCCTCTCCCTTTACCAATATCACCAGCGTTAAAATCATTATTCTCAGGTCGAGCAGTAAAGACACATTTTCCACGTACATTAAATCATACGGCATCCGCTGTATCATCTCGTCTACCGATGAAGCGTAGCCGAATTTCACCATTCCCCAACTGGTTAGGCCAGGCTTTACTTTAAAAAGGTAATTGTATTCTGAATGCTGCTCTACGATCTGCATCACATAAAACTTACGCTCCGGCCTGGGACCAACCAAACTCATTTCGCCTTTTATGATATTCCACAATTGCGGTAGTTCATCCAGCCGCCACTTGCGCATCACCCTGCCCCAGTTGGTAACCCTTGCATCATCGTTGGTACTCAGCATTGGCCCTTCCTTTTCGGCAGCCTCTACCATACTCCTGAATTTGTAAATGATAAAGGGGATCCCTTTATACCCAATACGTTCCTGCCGGTAAAGCACAGGCCCTTTTGAGGATAAGCCGGTTCTGACAGCAGCATAGATAAGCAATGGCGAAAGCAATACCGATGCCGTGATGGAAATGAACAGGTCAATAAAGCGCTTGATATTTTTTTGCCAGGAGGGCAGCAGGCCGCTATGCACATCTATCAACGGCACACCCATTACATTGCTTGTTTGCACAGCACCGCTGATGATGTCCACTGCATCCGGGGTTATTTTAATGTTTACATCTTTGTCGCTTAACTGTTGCAAAATCCTGGTCAGCAAAGCCCGTTCGGTTTTTTCTACCGTAATGATTACTTCTTCAATTTTATCATCAGCAATAATTTCATACAACTTTGACAGGTCATTGTATTTTTTAATTGCCTCCGGCAACTGTAATCCATGGTTGCCATTGATGTTTAAAAAACTGCAAATCTTATAACCGGTATTTTCATTTGTTTTGACAAAGTTGTCAAAAAAAAGGGTGGCGTTTTTTCCGGAACCAATCAACAGTACATTAAAAAAGACTTTTCCTTTTACCAATTGTGCGCCTGACAATCTCAAAAAAAACAACCGTATCAGCAGGGTCACAAAAAATACCGGCACCAGCAGGCTGTAAAATTCCATATAATAATTATTGTTATTCTCATGGGGATTTTTGAGGATGAAGAAAAACAACAATACGCAACAACCGATGAGGCTTACAATCAGTGTTCGGAAAATTTCAGTGATGGTCGACTTTTGGTAGATGGCTTCATAGGCGCCACTCAGTTGATGCAGGCTCAGCCAGCCCAACACATACAACAGTGCACCTGCATAAAAGCCTGGTGGCAGCGAAAAGGGATAATCATATAAAACAGTTCGTAAAAAATAAAAAAGGAGCCAGGTAGACAATGCCCCAATAATATCGGCAATGATGTACCAGCTCGTATGTATCCTTGGTTGGTTCAAAGTAAGATTAATAACAAAATTGATTAAAAGGGTAAGGCTTAATTTGCATGGGAAGCGCCAATTTTATCGAGTATCTGGTGGGCCACATCCATAGCCCTGAAGCCATCGACAACCGTTACCAGTGTATTGGTATTATTCAATATGGCATTGTAAAAGGCCTGCAGTTCCATTTTAATCGCATTGCCATCCTGCACCACCGGGTTGGCGATCGCAATTGTTTTTTTTCCATTGTTTGTTTCAATATCAAAAGTAAAAACATTCGTATCTCCGGGAACGTTCAGCTTGATCACTTCTGTTTTCTTTTCCAAAAAATCGATCCCTATATAAGCATCCTTCTGGAATAACCGCATCTTCCGCATTTTTTTCATGGAGATACGGCTGCTGGTAAGGTTAGCAACACAACTGTTGTCAAACTCTATACGTACGTTGGCAATATCAGGCGTATCACTCATTACAGCTACGCCATTGGCAGAAATACTTTTTACATTGCTTTTCACAATGCTTAAAATAATATCAATATCATGTATCATCAGGTCAAGGATCACACTTACATCAGTACCCCGCGGATTAAACTGGGCCAGCCGGTGCACTTCAATAAACATTGGATCCAGGTGAATGTCTTTCAATGCTAAAAATGCGGGGTTAAAGCGCTCCACATGCCCCACCTGGAATTTAATGTTTGCCTCTTTAGCCAGTTTCACCAGTTCTCTTGCCTCCTCCATGCTGTATGCCAGCGGCTTTTCTACAAATACATGTTTGCCTCTGGTAATGGCCGCCTTGCACAAGTCGAAGTGAAAAGTAGTTGGAGCAATAATATCTACCGCATCACATTCATCGAGTAAAGCATCCACGCTGTCAAATCTATTAAGCCGGTATTTTCCGGCTACTTCTGCAGCAGTGATGTCACTGGGGTCGTAAAAACCAATTAGTGCAGCACCCGTTATCTCTCCCCAGTTATTTAAGTGAAATTTCCCCAGGTGGCCCACTCCCAAAACGCCTACTTTAAGCATAGCAATTTTCTTTTTTCAAAGATAAGGAGCTGCATGGTAAGCAGCAGCCATTATGTTTGCACATACGTGAATGAAACAATCCTGGTAACCATCGGAGAAAACAGGAAGGCAATATTAAAATGCAATACTCCAGTAAATTTTTATAAACCGGCATTCATTTTCCCCTTGTTGCCCCTCCCGCGGCGGGATGCTGTTACTTAGTTCCGATCCCGTTCCATAAGAGCTGTTTCAACAAAAAAAATAAACTAACGGTAACAACTAAACTTTTTCTTCTTCAATTCTTTATACAGGTATCCTTAGGCTCCCAGCGTATCCTCCTTCAATTCATCCCAAAAGCCCATCCGCCCAAATTTCGCAATCCGTTCTTCACAGCGTTGTTCGGCAGGAACGGCTTTTAATTCTTTAATAACAGGCAGCAGGAAATTTTTAAGCCGCTCGCCAGCCTCTGCATAATCCCAATGGGCGCCACCCAGCGGTTCCGGGATCACGCCATCCACCAATCCAAACTCCAACATATCATCGCCCGTAAGCCGGAGTTGTTCGGCAGCAGTTTCTTTTTTATCCCAGCTTCGCCATAATATGCTGCTGCAACTTTCAGGTGATATTACCGTGTACCAGGTGTTTTCCATCATGTAAACCCGGTCGCCTACACCAATACCCAAAGCGCCGCCACTGGCCCCTTCGCCAATGATCACACAGATCACGGGTACTTTCAGGCGCATCATTTCATAAATATTCCTGGCAATGGCTTCACCCTGCCCCCTTTCTTCAGCTTCCAGACCAGGGTAAGCACCGGGGGTATCAATTAAAGTAATAACCGGCTTATTGAATTTTTCAGCAAGCCGCATCAGCCGCAATGCTTTTCTGTAGCCTTCCGGGTTAGCCATACCAAAATTGCGGATCTGGCGCATTTTTGTGTTGATTCCCTTTTGCTGTCCGATGATCATCACGGTTTCGCCGTCAAGGTCAGCAAATCCGCCTACCATCGCTTTATCATCCTTTACATTCCTGTCACCATGCAGTTCTATAAAATTGGCACACATCTTATCAATGTACTTCAATGTATATGGCCTGTCCGGGTGACGGCTCAACTGCACCCTTTGCCACGGTGTTAAATTTTGTGTCAATTCTTTTTTCGCCTCCACAATACGCTGCTCCAGTGCGGTGATCGCCACATTCATATCCGTCTTGCTTTTTTCTGCAGCCGTCTTTAAAATTTCTATTTGATCATATAAATCTTTAATGGGTTTTTCAAAATCTAAAAACTGGCGGTTTTTTAATTCAGGCATAATGATTATTTTCAGTGAGTAATACTCGTATGTGCTGCGATATTGAGGGCAAATATAAAATTAAGCCATCAGACTTTTTTAATAAAAATTTTGGTAAAAAAAACGAATCCCCTATCTTCGCACTCCTGAAAAAAAAATAGCGTTGCACGGAGATGAGTTTTAGGGTTGGTAGTTCAGTTGGTTAGAATGCTGCCCTGTCACGGCAGAGGTCGCGGGTTCGAGTCCCGTCCAGCCCGCAAAGCCCTTTCCATTTTTTGGGAAGGGTTTTTTTATTGTATGCCATTTTATGTTTACGTCATACAAAGTGAAAAAGATGGGTCCTTATAATAGTTAATGTTTCCCCGTTGAACGTTTTGGGTATCCGCATTTTTCTATTTTCAGCAGCCTGCTGAATTTATTTGCCGTTTTTCCCCAACATTTAGTATCATTTATTTTATTTCCCAGTTCAACATACCAATTATTACTCATAATACCGGCATCGTTCAATATCATTTCTCTGTCTTTTATTTGCCCAAACAAACACAACCTGCTACGAACACACATGGTAACAAAATATCAACCCTGTTGTGAACAATCATATCCCTTCAACCGAATTGATCGCCGGAGCTGAATGATGGTATCGTCTGTTGGTTTGTTGTTCATTTTTTAATTTTACGGAATACCCCATCCCTTTCAATATCAATGCTGCCTCCTTCGTAACCTCATTCTCCCATGCCTGGTGAATTTACAACGGGCATACTGGAATAATCTTCAAAGTCGTCACATGTTTGGGGATGAATTGCCAAGCATGCTTCACAAAAAAATGCATCCTGATCATATTGGCAAACGGTGCAAATATTTACAGCAACTTTTGTTTTACAAATGGCACACATTAGTGTTTACGGTTCGTTTCTTAAAAGTAAAATCAGTTTTTTTTCAATTTTAATTCAAATACCTTTCCGCTTCGCAGCGCAACGGTAGTGGTGGTTCCATAATCGTATTGGCGCAGTAATTTTACTTTTGGTTCAAACACATCCCCCATGCTGTCATTCATACTTATTTTAAAATTTTTATTGTAAATTCTGTTCATGTTGACCCACATTCTGGGATGTTGAACCACCTGCTAATCAGGTAATAAATTGTAAGAGCTGAATGATGGTTAAAAATAATGATGCTTATTGATATTCTTTTGTTTTTTTTCTTCTCAATGATTCACCTTTTAACTCTATCCGCTCTACATTGGCTGTCGGTCTGTCAAGGATTGCATCTGCAGGCTTAGGGTCATTAATGTACTCATGCCATTTGGCCACGGGTAAGTGTGATGTTACAATAATACTTTTTCTGCCGCAACGATCTTCCAGTAGTTGTAATAATGTAAGTCGCATATCCTGACCGAGGTTTTGTAGTCCAAAATCGTTCAGGATAATGAGTGTTTGTCTTTCCAGGTGATTCAATAATTTAATGTAGGAGCCGTCGAGTTTTGAGAGGGTAAAGTGGCTTTCGATGGCCTGAACGATGCAGGGCTTTCTATATCCTTCCTTTGGCCTTCCTGTATGGAGAGGCCGGCAGCTTCTCCTTCACGTTTAACTCAAATGGTTTGCTATCCATCAATAACACATAATTTGCCAGCCGATATCGGTTTGATATGCTCTTATACCGAATGTAAACTGTCTGTTAGTGGTTCAGGCTTCTATGATTTTAGCGCTTTTGACGCCTATTGCTAATTAAAATTTTGGTCTTCATTATATTTAATTTCTTTTTTTCAACCAAGAACAGAAGAAACTTCAATTTTTATATTTCCAATTCATTAGGCAAACGTAATATTTAAATAAATTGTTCTTTCCTTTTGAGATATTGACTTCATGTATTCAAACTTGTTCATGCCCAATTTGTTTCGCAGGTCGTCATACAATTCATCAATTTTAAACTCCTTAATTTCAATTACCATACTTAAAGAAATATCTGAGAAGAACTTAAAATCTATAATGTCTCCGTATTTAGAAACTACATTTTGTATTTCATTTATCGCTTTGTGTCTATCGTCATTGCAATATCCTGTTAAAAAAATATTAACCATTTATTTTATCCTTGATGTATACGCTTAGTTTAATATCCATTACAGCCTGACCGCTAACTCAACCACTTTTGTTTCTTTTCTTTTATTAGGCCGATACACTACGTTTTTTATATGATCGTTCGAAATGCTTTCCGCTGCAGTCATTAGCCTGAAACCTTCCCATTGCACATCCCATTCACAAGCTCCCTAACTCCATTCATAGGTAAAGTCATATTCGACTCTCCTGCGTAACAGGGTTGACCTTACAGCAGCAAATAATAAGGAAAGAAGCGATTGCCTAAAAGTAGAAGTCACCGCAATTAAATTTTTTTTTCTACAATAGGATTCATGTAACGGTATGTTGCAGGTCTGCTTACAAAGTATAATATATTTCAGAAAGATACTACTACTATTATTTAATCACCCTATGTCGCCCACCGCAGCCTGCTACTATGATACTTGCATCCCACCTGCCGGTTGCAACGCGATCTTTTTACTGGTTAAACATGATCGGTTTATTATCATGCACGCCCTTCCCGGTTACATCGCCATCCGCTCAACGGTAAAATATGCATGTAGATTTACTGCATATTTACTTTCTAAGATGCACTGGCATCCGCATAATAAAATTCCGGCTTTTTTGGGAGCACAAAAATAAGCAGTAAAAAAAATTTCAGGCACGTATTACCGGTGCCTGCTACTTTTATAACCAGGGGATCGAACTTTTGAAATGATAGGGGAAGGGAAAAATACCTGAATCTTTTGTCTTCATCGAGTTACCGATCCTCCCCGAAAAAAATCGCGAAAGATGCTTGCAGGATCCGGGCAAACGGAAACCGCTGCTACCAGGTGTTGTTGCCAACTGAAGCATTTTAGCCGCAATGCAGTATTGTAAATTTTAGAAAATTTTACAGATCGTTGATTGGTTTGTATTTAGGCACCAGGCTATTCATTACCAGCCATGCAATTAAGTAAGCTACCCCGCAAATGGCAAACATAATGCTGTACGAAGTGGTCATTTCGGCCAGTACCAGCGGCTTTTGGAGGTGCAATAATTTATCAAATAATGTGGGATCCACTGCGGTTAGCTGATCTACCACTTCTTTGGGGATGGCACCCAGTTCTGCCAACTACGGAAACATTTAATGCAACGATACCAAACCAACCTAAGATAGTAGATGCAGCTTCACCAATGGGTATGGCCAGTGGATGTATAATTGCACCCAGGCTCCAGATAATAATGGCCCAGGTATATCCTTTCTTAGTTCCTAATTTATCAATGATCCTGCCGGCAAATAACATGCTGATAGCGTAGCCAAATTGAAACACTGCTGTAATATTTGCATAGTCGCTGTTGCTCCAGTTAAACTTTTCTGCCAGTGTGGTTTGTAATAAACTAAGCACCTGCCGGTCTAAATAGTTTACAGTGGTAGCAAAAAATAACAAACCGCATATCGTCCAGCGATACTAACCTATTTTTTCCAGATTCATACAGCAATTTTTCTTTATTCAGACGGCTTACTGTTGACAATTCTTTTAGAGGCTGAACCCGCCGAAGCCATTGTCACGCTGAGCTTGTAGAAGTTATTTTTTACAATCGTTAATTATCGCAACTACTTTTTTAGTCTCTTCTATCAGCCACTCGTATTTCTTTTCCGCCATTACGTCTTTGCTTACTAATTTGCTACCCATACCCACTGCACACACACCGGCTTTAAACCAGCCTTCAATATTTTCTTTGGTGGTATCTACACCACCGGTTGGCATAAACAACAGGTTAGGAAACAATTCTTTTACAGCCGACATAAATGCCATACCGATGATATTGCCAGGAAATAATTTGATCAATTTAGCTCCGAGGTTTTCTGCAGCAATGATTTCACTTGGTGTCATGCAACCCGGCACCCAAAGCATATTATTTGCATCGGCAACTTTGGCGACACTTTCTACCAGGCCCGGGCAAATGATATAGTCGCAACCTGCGTCAATAAAGGTTTGCGCCATCCCGCCATTCTTGATCGTACCAATACCGAGGTACATATCTTTTAATTCTTCTTCACAAACTTTTTTCATTGCTTTAAAGTTGGCCAGTGCGGCTTCTCCCCTGTTGGTATATTCCACCGTGCGGATGCCTGCGCTGTATAAAGCTTTCAGCAATTCAATACTTGTTTGTGTGTCTTTGTTGAAAAAAAGGGGTAATATCCCCTGCGCCGGTACCAGTTTCAGTACCTGTTCTTTTTTACTCATATTGCGGTTTTATCGTTTGGCAATGTTAAATTAATTAAAGGTAGCCACTCATTTTTTTTACGCAAACGATGGCGTAATTAATTATTCCAAAACAGTAGTAATTTTTAAAATAAACATAGACATTTGAACTCCCTTACAAAAAGGTATCAATAAAAACTTTATAACGATCATGCCAAAAAAAGTAGTTACGCTGGGAGAAATCATGCTCCGCTTATCAACCCCGGATTATAAAAGATTTGTACAGGCCGACAGTTTGAATGTAACCTATGGAGGTGGCGAAGCCAATGTGGCCGCAGCCATTTGCAATTATGGTGAAAATGGAACTTTTGTTACCAAAGTACCCAATAATGCAATTGGCCAGTCTGCCATCAATCACCTGCGCCGTTATGGAGTGGATACACAGTTCATTGCCCGCGGCGGGGAAAGACTGGGCATTTACTTTTTAGAGACCGGCGCCTCCATGAGGGCTTCGCAGGTCATATATGACCGTGCCGGAGCCTCTATTGCCGATGTAGATGCAAGTGAATTTGATTTTGATAAAATACTGGATGGGGCAGACTGGTTTCATACCACCGGCATTACCCCGGCATTAAGCGATAAAGCTGCTGCATTAACAGAAGCTGCATTGAAAGCGGCCAAAGCAAAAGGCATCACTACCAGCATTGATCTTAATTTTCGTAAAAAATTATGGAGCAAAGAAAAAGCAAGGGAAGTGATGAGCAGGCTTTGCCAGTATGTAGATGTATGCATCGGCAACGAAGAAGATGCGGATACCACTTTAGGCTTTAAAGCAAAAGATACAGACGTAACAAAAGGTGAACTGAACCTGGATGGTTTTAAAGATGTGTTCAAACAAATGAAAAAAAAATTTGGATTCAAGTTCATCGCTTCTTCCTTACGGGAAAGCCACAGTGCCAGCGATAATGGCTGGAGTGCACTGGTATATGACGGCACCGATTTTTATCATACAAAAAAATATGAAGTACGCATCATTGACCGTGTGGGCAGTGGTGACAGTTTCGCCAGCGGGCTCATTTACGGGCTGGTAACCGGTATGCCGATGAAAGATGCAGCAGAATTTGGAGTGGCTGCTTCCGCATTAAAACATACCATTCCCGGCGACCTTAACCATGCCACATTGACTGAGGTAAAAGAACTGGTAAAAGGTGATGGCAGCGGGCGGGTGCAAAGATAGCCCCATCCCCTAAAGGGGTAATGCAGTTGGGGAAATTCAACTTCGGATTTTGTCTTAGTCTATAGAGTTCTCTTTTTAATTGCACCTTCTCCTTCGGGAGAAGGGTATTTTTAAAACTTATGCAATGATCATTGATTCATTAGAAAATGCTTACCGGTATATCGACCTGCATAAAAGCTTTGCGAAAGCATTTCAGTTTATCAACCATACCAACCTGGATACTGTGGAAGCAGGTAAATTTACTATTGACGGACTGGATATACATGCAGCAGTATCGGTAAAGGATGGCGTACCAGCGGAAGCTGCAAAATATGAGGCACATGATCTTTACATAGATATACAGGTATGCCCAACCGGTAGCGAAACGATTGGCTGGAAGCCCAGGAAAAAATGCAAAGATATTAAGGTGCCTTACAACCCTGAAAAGGATGTAACGTTTTATGAAGTTGAGCCTGATACATTTTTTGAGTTGAAGGCTGGCGAGTTTGCCATCTTTTTTCCTGATGATGTGCACGGGCCGATGATTGGGGATGGGCCAATAAAGAAATTGGTGGTAAAGGTAAAAATATAACTCCTGGAAAAACTGGTTTGGTAAAACATACATTGTAATAACAACTTTACCATGTATGTTTTTTTTATGCTGCTAAGCCAGTGATAGCTTTATGGTAAAACGATGGTTTGATTCGTCAGTGGTGAATGGTCAATTGTGAATGATGAATTACTGACCATTCACAATTCAGCGTCGCTTGCCTGAGTTTTTCACTTTTTTTAATTCAGGACGCTTAATCTGAAAGCCGCTGGTATTCGAAAAAAGCCTTTGCCGGTCCGGACTTTCAGTTGGGACTACTTTTGCTTCTCTCGAAAAATTTGCCCGCCTGCCCGTCCGCCCGTGCCGGTGCGGACGGGCAACGGTCAGGCTTCGCATTTTTTGAATACGGCCTTCGGCGGCACCGAAACAAAAGAGGCACTTCCCGATTATTCATCGGGATAAATTATCCAATAACTGGTAAGAATGGCGGTAAAAGAATGCAAGGGTTAAATGTAATTTGATTATCCTTAAGTAAACGACATTGATTCACAATTGACAATTCACGTTTCACTTGACACAATTATTCCTTCATCGATTACAATATATTTTTCTCACTAACTTTTTTTTGATACCGGTTTTAGCAATAAAGAGATGAAATACTTCCGCAAAATATTTTTGTTACCGTTGTGCCTGCTGTTAGTAACAGCAGGTTTGTTTTCACAGGATCCAAATGGTCTTTCCGGCACTCAACCCCTTGCTGCTCCTACCCTTTCTGCTAATGCAATACAACCATCCTATGAAGGCACTTTCAAACCATACCTTACCATTATTGCGGGCAGTGGAAAAACAAGTTCTGTAAGTGGGGTGCTGAACGATCCTTCGGACCCTGCTGCAACAACAGGACTCCTGTTTACTGTAACAGGCACTGGCGCTGTACTTGCAGGCACCAGCAACAATACCGCTGTGGTGAGCAACAGCAATATTATTATTACAGAAAATGCAGGTACGCATACTGTCTAAATTACTCCCAACGGAATTGGTTATGCCAGCATCAGTTTAAAAGCCAGCAACGGTGATGGAAATTCTGCTGCTTATAAAATCAGTTATGCAGCATCTGCTGCGTCTTTACATCCTTCCAATACAATTTTTCATACTGCCACCGCCGATGCCTCCGGAGCTTCCATTATTGACAGCAATTATATGTTTGTGGCAGATGATGAAAATAATTTTATCCGCTTGTACAGCCGGCATCATTACGGAACAGCATTGTATTCGCTGGATATTGCCAGTAACGTGGGTGCAACAGAAGAATGTGATCTGGAAGCATCGGGCACCAGTGTAAAATTTAATCCCGGTAAGCGGTTTTACTGGATAGGTTTGTTGGGCAACAGCAAAAGCGGAAACCTGAAACCAGACCGTAACAAAGTGATCGCTACAGATGTTTCCGGCATGGGAGATGCTGCAATGTTATCGGTGAAAAGTTACTCCAACCAAATGCCTACCGCTCTGATCAATTGGGGTAATGGCAATGGATGGAACTTTACAACTTCTGCTGCAAGCGGTATGATACCAAAGCGCATTGATGGATTTAATGTAGAAGGGCTTTCTGTAACACATGGTGGCGATACTGCTTATATCGGTTTCAGGGCACCTTGTGTGCCTGTTAAAGGAACGGTACCAACCGCATCTAACAGAAAATATGCGGTACTGGCACCGCTAAATAATTTTGAAACCATCCTGAATGGCACCGGGCAGGTGAGCACTTCACCGCTGTTAGGCCAGCCAATATTATTTGACCTGGATGGAATTGGTATCCGCAGCATAGAAAGAATTGGCAATGGAAAATATTTGATGGTGGCAGGCTTATATACGGGTGGAGGAAGCCCTGCCGTTTATTTATGGGGTGGTGTGGTACCAGTTAATCCTGGCAGCACGCCAATCAATACAGCCAGCCCGGTTTCAAAACTGATCAAATTGAATTTACCCGGCCTGCAGGCCCTTGCGCAGGTGTCTCCTGACGGGGACGCAGATGGACACCCGGAAGCAATGATCGCAGACACCAACGGCAACCAGGTTAACATCCACCTCATCAGTGATGATGGCACGGTGGATTATTACAATGATGGCACAGAAGCAAAAAGTTTATCGCACAATGAATTTAAAAAATTTAGGAATGATTTATTTACCTGCTCAATTGATACAATTGCACCTGTTGTAAATATTTGCCCCGGCATTACCAGTACATTATTCAGTTCAAACCTTAGCGGTAGTAATTATACATGGCAATGGGATACCTGCGGTACCGGCAATTGTTATGTGAACCTTATCAACGAAATTCATTTTAACGGAACCGATACCAAAAATTTACAGGTAAACAATATGGCCAGCAGTTGGAATGGATATAAATTCCGTTGTGTAACGGATGGTAATAACAGCAACGAATACAAGTTAAAATACTCCCTTAACTGGACAGGCGCCATTGACAATAATTGGGAAACAGCAGGCAACTGGGATTGCATTCATTTACCGGATGAATTTACAGATGTGGTCATTAAAACCGGTTCGCCGGTGTTGCATAGTTCAGTCGCTGTTAGAAGCCTGCAGGTGAGCAGCGCTGCCAACCTTACTTTCAATACAAACAATCATCTAATCATTCATCATTAAAATAAGACAGCAGGTTAGGCCTGCTTTAACTACCCAATAAACAACCGCCGGCAAGAATAGTTTCGGTTGCCGGCGGTTATGAAAATAAGCATTACGAATCAGTTAAAAAGCTTCATCATTCAAATGTACTTTGGTCATTTCATAAAAATGATTTTGCAACTCATGCACATTGATGGGATGGATGATATGCCTTCTTTCATCCCGGTACCAGATCTCCATTTTTGAAAAATCTCCTTCCGCTGGTAAGAGCAACCTGAAGGCACCCTTTGAATATTTTACGGTACCATCTTCCTGTACCTCTTTTGAAAATTTTAAGTTTACCAGTTCAGTCTCGTTTAATGAAATGGGCAACAATTGCTCCATTTCATACCAGAACTCCTGTGGACCTATATCAAGGCATACTTGGTGTTCTCCGTGTTTTAAATTGGTCACCTCTCCTTTTAGGACGTCGCCATCGTTATTGGCCATCAGGTAATCTCCTACTTTGATGTTTTGAAATTTGAGCATGGCAGTAATTTTTTAGCAATATTATTTTAAAAATTTTTCTATCTAAAAATAACTACAAAATCATAAAAGGAAAAATAAAATTTATGTTACCAATTCACTATACGATGCGCTGATTTGTTACTCGGCCCAGCTCATCACATAGCCTTCATTTTCTATTGACAGTGCATCCACCGTCAGTTTCAGGGGATGAAACGTATCCACCATTACTGCCAGTTCATTGGTTTCTTTAGCACCAATACTTTTGTTTACCGCTCCCGGGTGTGGCCCATGCGGTATGCCTGCCGGATGCAGGTTGATCATTCCCCTGGTTACATGTTTCCGGCTCATAAAATCACCATCTACATAATACAACAGTTCATCACTGTCGATGTTGCTGTGGTTATAGGGTGCAGGTATGGCATTGGGATGGTAATCAAACAAGCGGGGCACAAAAGAACAAACCACAAAATTATTGGCCTCAAATGTTTGGTGTACGGGTGGAGGCTGGTGTACCCTGCCCGTGATGGGTTCAAAATCGTGGATAGAAAACGTGTAGGGATAACAGCAGCCATCCCAGCCCACCACATCAAAAGGGTGATGGCCATAATGGAGACCATACAGCATCCCCTGCTTTTTTGTTTTGATCACAAAGTCACCTTTCTCATCATGTGTTTCCAAACTATGCGGCGGATTAATATCCCGTTCGCAAAAAGGGGCATGTTCCATCAGTTGGCCATACTTGCTAAGGTATCTTTTTGGAAAACGGATCGGGCTAAATGATTCTACAATAAACAGGCGGTTGTTTTCTGTAGTAAAAGTTATTTGATAGATGGTGCCCCTCGGTATCACGATGTAATCGCCATAAATAAAATCCAGGTTGCCGTACATGGTTTTTAATACGCCGCTTCCTTCGTGCACAAAGATCATCTCATCCGCATCGGCATTTTTATAAAAATAATCCGTCATGCTTTGTTGCGGAGCAGCCAGCACAATGTGTACATCATTGTTTACCAGCACTGCTTTTCGGCATTGCAAAAAATCTTTTTCCGGTTTGATATGAAAGCCTTCAAAGCTGCGGTGCTGCAGCATTTTCTCTTCCGCAATCACCGGGCTCACGTCCTGCTGCGGTTCGGTCTTGATTATTTGTGTGGGCGGGTACGTATGGTACAGTAGAGAATAATCGTTGCTAAAACCTTCCGTACTGAATAATTGTTCAGCATACAGCTCTCCGTTAGGTTTCCGAAATTGTGTATGGCGTTTGTGGGGAATATCTCCCAGTGTATAATAGTGTGGCATGATAAGTTGAAAGTTTAAATGTTGAAAGTTTAAAGTTAATTGCTGGCGCTGGCAGCAATTTGCTAAAACTAACAGACTGACAATTCAAGGGTGGACAGGAGGAAAATATATTTCCACTTTCTTTTATCAATGTAGTATGTGAAGTTGCGGTGAAATGGCATGGCGTTGTTCTTTCTTATTCAAATTTACTACATTAACGCAAGCTATATTTATTTCTTATCTATTAATGTTTTTACCAGTGCTTCCAATTTTGCAATGCGGTCTTCCTGGCTGCTGATGGTTTGATGCTGTTCTTGCAGGCCTTTTATAGCAAGCACAGTAAAATACTGGTAGTTGATGCCCAGCCTTGTTTCGCCATCTTTCATTGTATTTTCAATTACTGCATTGGGAAATATTTTTTGTACATCCTGCGCCATAAAGCCATTACTGAAGCGGTCGCTTGTTTTGTTGTCTAAGTAATGGTATTGATAAGCCTGCAACTGCATTACATTATTTAATACCGGTTGGTAAGGGGTGATATCTTTTTTCAAGCGCCTGTCGCTGGCTGCAGTGTAGGCTCCTGTAACATTATCAAATGTTCCTTTATAAGCGCCATTGTAATACAGGTTAAAATTAGAGGTAACGCTGGTAGTAGTATAAAAATCCCAATGGTTATTGCTGTTTTCAGCTATTACGCCAATACCATTTTGTGAGCCCTTTTGCTTTATTTGAAGGCGGCTGTCATCGATGCTTGTTAAAGGCACATTACCAATGCCCACTATGCCGTTGCCTGTAACACGCATTAGCTCAATACTGGTAGTGGCACTGGTACCTGCATAAAAAACATGGCTGCTATTAGTGGCAGCGGCCTGGTATCTCATTATAAAAGCATTGATGCCAAACCCATTGAATTGGTGATCATTATTCGCATCTTCATATAGCACAATCTTGCGGTTGGCCAGCGTTGGTGACAAATGCAATTCGCCATTGGGCGTTGTAGTGCCAATACCTACTTTTCCATTGGTTAAAGTCATAGCATCAATAAATACAGGGCCTGGACCAACCGTTTGAAAAGTTGTTTTTGCATCTGTATAAATATTGGATGTATAATAAGATACTATTCTACCTGATGGGCCTGAATTGCCGGAAGAAAAGTTTGACCTGAACTCTATTGCAGCAGTTGTGGTATTGCCAAAGTTCGAATTGCCTTCAATTATCATTTGCGAAGCATTAGCATTGGTATTTGCATCTTTTAAATGCAACAAATTTTCCGGTGTAGTGGTGCCAATACCCAGTTTGCCGCCAATGGATAAAATTTTATTATCGAACTCACCATATACCAAAGCATTGTTTGCATTGGCATTGCTGTTGCTGATATATAATTTATTGTCTCCTGTTTCATTTGCACCGGCGTTGTAACCCATAAAGATATTTCCGGAGCCAGTATTTATATTTCCACTTTGATACCCTAACGCAGTATTAAAACTGCCGGAAATATTTTTTTCCAATGCCCGAAAACCAATACCAACATTTTCATCTGAATTAATAAATTTTAAAGCATTTTCACCAAAAGCAGTATTCCGGCTGCCGTTTTCATTGAAAAACATGGCATCATACCCAACTACCGTGTTATCACTACCACCTGAATTAAATCTTAAAGCCTGTGAACCTACAGCAATATTTTTTTCTCCAACTCCATTTAATCGTAAAGAGTTGTAACCAATAGCAACATTTCGTTCGCCGGTTAGTGATACGTTGCCGGCCTCCAGGCCTAAAAAAGTATTAAACTTAATAGGGTCAATTGCACCTGCATGTATATTATTTACACGAAAGTTTAGAGCCACATTATCTGTAGTACCAATAAAGTTTGTGGCAGTATTGGCAGCAGCATTTCCATTTAAACCCCAGCCGCTGTTAAAAGTAACGGTTTGCCAGTTGGGCAATGCAGGTGTGCCAATGTTAAACATCAGTTGATTTTTTGCAGTGTCCAGTACCATCAAACCCTTTGCAGGATTGGGGATGGCGGTTACAGCAGCGGTGTTCATCCTGGGTATTAGCAAGCCTTTGTTAGTAGCTGTTATATCAAGCAAGGCTGACGCATTGGGCGCATTGGTGCCGATGCCTATGTTTTGTGCAGTTGCAGCAAAAGAAAACAGGACAAATAAAATAGTAAGAAGATTTTTCATCACTGGTAAGTTTTGAAATGAACAATAAAAATGCTGTGAGTTTTCAAAAAAGAGTGCAGACGGCTTTTGTAATTACAAGGATGCGGAAACAAGAAATAAACACCGTAAATGTAGGTATAAAATTGCAGGCACAAAACCATGTTACCTGTATCTTTATGCAAATGACAAGTATAGGATTAATATCAGACACTCACGGCTATTTAGACGAAACTGTTTTTGAGCATTTCAAAGATTGTGATGAGGTGTGGCATGGCGGGGATTTTGTGGAGGGTGAAATCGTTGAAAGGTTTAAAACGTTTAAGGGTGTGTATGACAACATAGATGAAGCTGACATAAGAACAGCATTTCCTGAACAACTGGTTTTTATGTGTGAAGAAGTAAAAGTGATGATAAGGCACATTGGTAGTTATCCGCCACGCTACAATCCGGAAACAAAAAAAGAACTACTCATTCATCAATCACAGCTTTTTATCAGTTGCCATTCCCATATTTTAAAAGTTAAATACGATGATAAGCTGCAATGCCTTCACATGAACCCCGGCGCCGCAGGAAAACAGGGCTTTCTCTTGCAGCGATTTGCTTAAACTAAAAGAAAGAAATTTAAGGGTGTATACAGGAAAATATATTCCCATTTTGTTTATCAATTAATAAGTGAAGTTGCGGTGGAATGGCATTGTTGAATGTTGATTTATGCAATCTTAATTTCAAATTTACATTTTAAACATTGGTTGCTGCAAAACAATTAGTCGAACCGAATACACGGCGGGGGTAAAAAAATTTTCTACCCGGCTGGTATCATTCCAATCCCGGCAAACCTTTGGCATGCAGGCCGGCTTGATTAAATATTGCTTGCCGGGTTAATAAAATTTATTAATTTGTTGCATGACCCAGTTATTTCAAATATTGGTAGTGGATGATGAAAAGCAAAGCCGTGCGCTGGTCAGGAAATTACTGGAAGATTTCCCGGGCCGGATGTTTAGCATAAAAGAAGCTGCCACTGTAAAGGATGCAATG
>Ga0105048_10001209_pt1 | contig 41826 bp, 28 predicted proteins | sample MAT05_FD_78382 | JGI IMG/M metagenome (GOLD analysis project Ga0105048, IMG submission 78382) | Freshwater microbial communities from Lake Fryxell liftoff mats and glacier meltwater in Antarctica - MAT-05 | ecosystem: Environmental > Aquatic > Freshwater > Ice > Liftoff microbial mat | place... | reverse complement strand
TCAGCCAGTCGAATTCGTCTGCGGGTGCTGCGGCTGCGAGTTCGGGCTGTGCAAATTCGTCGAGCGCCAGCGGGACAGCGGCGTCGGTCGTTTCCGGCTCGGCTAGACTCAGCCAGTCGAATTCGTCTGCGGGTGCTGCGGCTGCGAGTTCGGGCTGTGCAAATTCGTCGATCGCGGCGACAGCGGCGTCGGTCGTTTCCGGTTCGGCAAGACTCAGCCAGTCGAATTCGTCTTCGGAGGATGCAGTTACGGGTTGCGGCAGCGCGAATCCGAGTTCATCCTCGATCGCGGCGACAGCGGCAACCTCATCAGCGTCGTACAACGACTCAGGCAGCTCGACGGCGGGCAGCGCGCTCAACCAATCGCTGGTCTCGTCGTCCCCTTCTATGCCAGGTATCGTATCGGCTGTGGCGTTGACCGGGACAGAATCAGCGGGTTGCAGCTCCATCAACCAGTCTGGAACCCCCTCGTCGGACGACAAGTCAATCGCTGCGTCGAAACTAATCGCATCCGCTTCAACCGCGACCAGATCGTCGAGTGTGAATTCGTCCTCGATCGGTGCCGCTGTGTTGGCGGTGCTGAAGAGCGCCATCTCGTCGAGCGTGTCAAATCCGCTCAATGCGCCTGCCTGCGCTGCTGCCGCCAACTGCGCTTCGGTGGCGTTGATCACGTCGTCGGTCAGCCAGGCGAGATCATCTCCCGTCGTGATCGTCTCTTCCGCCGCAGCATTCGGGTCTGCCAGCGACGGCGCCACATCACGCAGCCAATCGGGAATATCATCGGTCGATGCGGTGAGTGCGTCGTCCGCCTCATCGTCTGAATTGAGAGTCAGATTATCGAACGAGAATTCGTCCCCGGCACCCATGCCAGCCCCAATGCCCATCACACTGTCCCAGGACTCGGTGTCTGTGGACGGCAGCGGATCGGATGGGCGCATGGGCGCATCGGTCGGTGCAAATTCCGACAGCCAATCGAGATTGTCTGCCGCATCTTCTGGGCGCTCAGGCTGCTCGTCGTCGCGCGGCTCAGGTTCGCTCATCCACATACGCTCCTCTTGCTGCGGGTTAAAAACAGCGCTGGTCTCGTCTTTATCGGTCGGATCGACCGCATAATCGGAGGTAAACAGGTTAAAAAGATTATCCTCGGCAGCACCAGTCGCCGTCATCGGCGCGTCGCCCACCCCCGCCGACGCGGGACCTGTGTCCAGGTCGGTCAGCCAATCCGGGGTGTCGGTCGGTGAGACCGGCTTTGCGGGGGCGGCGCCAAACTGATTGAGCCAATCGTCCATCTCTGTTTCATTGGTGGACGCGGCTGGACTGTCGGGCGCATTGTTCAGCCAATCAAAATTGCCCTCGCTCAAAATCGAGGTCAAGCCGCGCCTCTGTCCAGACACCGGAGCGGGACTTTCCGGGATGGATGCGGTTGGTTCCGTGAATTCGCTGAACGCATCGGAGGTCGATCCGTCGATCAGCGCCCCATCCTGCTCTATCGCCCCTCGCAGCCAGTCGAGATCGTCATCGGGCTGTCCGGCATCCAGTTCAAATTGGCTGGACGGAGTGGTGAATTCTGCCGGAGACGCCTCGTAGGGATCATAAAGTTGGGCGGAGGGCGTCGGTGCGGCGTCGATCAGCAAATCCGAGTCGAACTGGGTCATCCATGCCAGCGGATTTTCATCCTGCTCCACAGGCGTGGCATTTGGCTGCGTGAACAGATCGTCGAAATCCGGCGTGTCGTAGGCGGACGGCTGTTCGTCGGTCAGCTCGACGCCAGCGTCCTGCATCCAGGCAAACGGGTCGGCATCGGTGGGCGGAGCGGGCGCGTAGGCGGCGGGACGCGGCTGAGGCAGATTATCGGTGCCAAACAGTGCGTCGAGGTCGGCGTCGGAGACGCCCGAAGGAGACGCGCTGACGGCTTCCTCTTCCTGGCGCATCGGAAAGCTGCTCAACCAATCGAGGTCATGTTCGGCGCTGACCGGCTGTTCGGGCGCGGGGATCGTCTGAGACGAGAGCATCGCGCTCGACCACGACGACCATTCATCCTCGACGGTGGGCGGCGCATCGGAGGGAACCCCTTCGACGACCGCAGCCGCGCTCAGGTCTTTCAACCAGTCGGGGCGGGATGCGACCGCATCGCTTTTGGCGGAGCGTTGATAATCCAGCTCTTCGACGCGAAAGGCATCGTCGTCGGCGGGCGATCCCTGTACCAGCGCGATCGCCAGGTACGGATCGACCGACTCGATACGGTTGACAAAACGCTGTGCGTCGGACGGTCGGCTGTAGTTGAGCCACAGCTCTGCCAGGATGCGGTTGGCTTCCAGACAGTCAGGCAGCTGCTTGAGTACGTCGAGCGCACTCTCGGCGGCTTCTTCTTCGCGCCCCGATCCCCACAGGATTTGCGCCAGCAGCAGCCGCAGATCGACCCGATCGGCACTGGTCTTCAACGCCGATCGCAGTGTCTCGATGGCATAATCCGGCGCACCCGACCGCCAGTGCTGGCGTGCGACCGATCCGGCAGTCATCTGGATTTTTAACTGTCCGGTTTTGCGGCAGCGGTGATACAGCACGCGCAGCGCATCCAGAATATCCTTGTCGCTCGGACGTTGATCGAGCGCGCGTTCGAGGTGATAGATAGCATCATCACAGCGATTGGTGCGCTCGAACACCTCCCCCAACGCGACGTTGGCGATGAAGTCGTCGGGGATCACGCTCAGGACACGCCGCAGTGCCGCCTGCGCTTCGTCGTACCGTCCGATCAAGACCAGCGCGCGACCGAGGAACTGATATACCTGCACATTCTTGGGATAATAGCTCAAGATATGGCGGGCATGGTGAATCACCTCGTCGGCGGCACCGTCATCGATCAGCCCATCGAGCCGATTGAAGTATTCTTTGAGATTGACTTCAGGCATCGTCTATCCATTCGCCGTAGGTGTACACGCTGGAACAGCGGGATCACGGGTGGGAAAAGCATGTCTGACGTGTGCTGACCGCTTACAAACCATAGTCTAACACATTCCGTGTGAAACCACAGTTTATGCCACCTAATCCTTGTACAAGTTGTAATTTGCGCAAGGTCACGTAAAAAGGTTAGTATGGACATCGATACGCGCCAGGGCTGTAACGGTACTGATCGCGTAGTCGAATTGCATTTCACGACGCAGGAGACGGAAAATCATATGATTCGCAAGCTGCTGTTCTCGATAGTCCTGCTGGCGCTTCTGGCGCTGATGGTAGCGCCTTCGCTGGCGCAGGACGAATTTGTCATTGGGCTGGTGCTGGTCGGGCCGGAAAACGATCGCGGCTGGAGCCAGGCGCATTACGAAGGGGCACAGTATGCCATCGCACAAATCCCCGGCGCCCGTTTCGTTCACTTTCCGAGCCTGAATCCGGCGGATGCCCCCGAAACCACCTTGCAGGATGTCGTATCCGAGATGGTCGCGGAAGGCGCGCAGGTGATCTTCACCGCTTCGGATGCTTTTGAAGAAGATACCGATGCGGTTGCGGCGGTCTTCCCGGACGTGACGTTCATCAACATTTCGGGTGATGGCGCTCTCACGGGCGAGTCGCCCTCGAACGTCGGCAACCTGATGGGACAGATGGAATGGGGTAAGCTGATGGTCGGCTGCGCGGCGGCGCTGTCCACCCAGACCGGAAATATTGGTTACCTCGGACCGCTGATCAACGGTGAGACCCGTCGCCTGGCGTCGTCGGCTTATCTGGGCGCGCGTCACTGCTGGGAGAATTATCGCGGCATGAACGTCGAAGACCTGACCTTCACCATTACCTGGATCGGGTTCTGGTTCAACATTCCCGGCGTCACGCTCGACCCGACCGTCGAGACCAATACCTTCTACGACAGCGGTGCCGATGTGGTCATCAGCGGTATCGATACCACCGAGGTCATCGTCGTGGCGGGTCAGCGCGCCGCTCAGGGGGACGCCATTTTTGCCGCTCCCTACGACTATATTGGCGCATGTGCCGAGGCGCCGGAAGTCTGCCTGGGCGTGCCATATTTCCAGTGGGGTCCCGACTACACGCGCATCGCGCAGTCGGTCATCGATGGCACCTGGCAGGCGTCGTGGGAGTGGATCGGACCAGACTGGTCAGACATCAATAACCCCGACACCTCCACCGTCGGCTTCGTCAAAGGGGATGGACTGACCGAAGAAGCCGGCGCGTCCCTGGATGAATTCCTGGCGGACATCACGACTTATGCCACCAACCCATTCGTGCCAAACAGCATCGCGCTGTGGCGCGGTCCGCTCGCCAAGCAGGACGGCAGCGTGCTGGCGGAAGACGGACAACTCGTCGATCCGCTGGACATCTGGTATCTGGATCAGCTGATCAGCGGGATCATCGGCGCCAGCAGTTAATCGCAGGATCAGTGAATCACGGTTTTCTCTACGGACGCATTGTTATGCGTTCCTGCGATTGCTCTGTTTCTCTGACGGACGCCCTGTTGGGCGTCCGTCAGCATGTCAGATCACCTCGATCTTAAAAATTTCAACAGTACCAGAAACCGATGAAAATCGAACTGCGCGACATTCAAAAACGGTTTGGCACGGTACGCGCCAACGACCATATCAGCACTACCTTCACCAGCGGTCGGATCATCGGCATCCTCGGTGAAAATGGCGCCGGGAAATCGACTCTGATGAAAATCCTGTCCGGATTTCAGCCGCCCGACAGCGGAACCGTGCTGCTGGACGACGCTGCTGTGCGCTATCACAACCCCCAGGACGCCATCCACGCGGGTATCGGCATGTTGCAGCAAGACCCGCTCGACATTCCCGCCATGTCCGCCGTCGAGAATTTTGTGTACGGTCAGCCAGGCGGGATCGGCTTTTCGACGCGCGCGGCGGCGGCACGACTGCGGACGATCAGCACCCGGTTTGGCTTCACGATCGACCCCGACTCCCCCGTATCAGCGCTCAGTATCGGACAGCGCCAGCAGCTTGAGATCGCGCGACTGATCGCGCTCGACATCCGCGCCCTCATCCTGGACGAGCCAACGACCGGCATTTCCACTGAACAAAAGATGCTGTTGTTCGAGGCGCTGCGCGCGCTGGCGCGTGATGGCGTGACCATCCTGTTGGTGTCGCACAAGCTGGAAGACGTGATCGCCCTGTGCCATGAGGTGATCGTGCTGCGCGGGGGTCGGCTGGTGGGCGCGGCGACCATGCCCGCCAGCAAGGATCACCTGGTCACGCTGATGTTCGGGCAATCGCTGGCGCCGCAGACACGCGCGATCGTGCCCATCGGCGGCGCAGTGGCGGCGCTGGACAACGTGACTCTGCGCGATAAGCGCGTGACCGTCCATGACCTGACAATGCGATTGCGCACCGGGGAGGTCGTCGGCATGGCAGGTCTGGAGGGCAGCGGACAGGAATTGGTGCTGCGCGCCTTTGCCGGGCTGGTCAAGCCGTCGCATGGGCATGTGCGTCTGGGAGCGCGCGACATGACCCGACGCTCATATCACGATTTTCAGCGCGCGGGGGTGGCGTTCAGCGCGGCGGGGCGCCTGGAAGAAGGCTTGATCGCCGGGCTGACGCTGACAGAACACGTCGCGCTGGTGCGCGATGACGACGCCGTGATCGATTGGCGATCCGCACGCGACGATACCGCCGCACGAATCGCGCATTACGCGGTGCGCGGACGTCCGGACAGCCGAATCGAGCAGCTCTCCGGCGGCAATCAACAGCGCGTGCTGATGGCACTGATGGCGCCGCGCTGCCTGCTGATGGCGCTCGAACAACCCACGCGCGGCTTGGATGTGGACTCGTCGCGCTGGATTTGGGAGCAAATTCTGGCACGGCGATCCGACGGCAGCGCGATCCTGTTCACCTCACCCGACCTGGACGAGATCGCCGCCTACAGCGATCGGATTTACGTCGCCTACAATGGGACGCTCTACGAGGTACCCGACGCGGCGAGCGTCACCATCGACGAACTCGGTCGTCTGATCGGCGGCGACTTTTCAGCGCAGCCGATCTCGCAAAGTATCACGTCATGAGGGATCGCATCGCAGTAAAGCTGGCGCTCAATCTGCTGCCGATCGTGATCTCGCTGGCGCTCACGACGCTGCTGATCGTCGCGGTCGGGAGTGATCCGCGCGCCGTGCTGGAAAACAGCATCGAGGGTGTGTTTCGCAGCACGGTCACGCTCGCCGCCGTCTTCAATTTCTGGATTCCGCTGGCGCTGTGCAGCGTCGGCTTGGTGGTGACCTTCACCGCCGGGCTGTGGAATATCGGCGTGGAAGGACAAATGGCGATGGGGGCGCTGTTTGCGAGCTGGGCGGCACAATACCTCGTGCTGCCCTCGCCCCTGCTGATCGGCGTCGAGATCGCGCTGGCGATGCTGGGGGGCGCGGCGTGGGCTGCGCTCGTGGGCGTCCTCAAGCTGCGACTCGGCGTGCATGAAATTTTTGGCGGCGTGGCGCTGAATGCGCTCGCCAGCGTGCTGACGATTTACCTGATCTCAGGTCCCTGGCAGCCGCCTGAAGGTGGGAGCGCGCAGGCGACCGCGCCCTTCCCCACCGATGCGCTGCTGCCGCCGTTGTCCCCGGACTTTCCGGTCAACGCGCTGGCGCTGGCGATCGTGGCTGCCAGCGTGATTGGCATCGCGCTGGCGCTGCGCGGCACGCGCTGGGGACTGCATCTGCGCGCGACTGGCAAAAACCCGCGTTCGGCGCTGCTGTTGGGCGTACCCACGACGACCAGCGCCATGAGCGCGCTGGTCGTGTGCGGCGCGATCGCTGGCATCGCCGGGGCATACCGGGTGCTGTTCACCTACGCCAGTTTGCGTCCACTGGTCACAGGTGGGATCGGTTTTCTGGCGCTGCTGGTGGTGCTGCTGGTGGGGGCGCGCGCGGTATGGGCGGCGCTGACCGCGCTCGGATTTGCGGTCATCCTGGGTGGCAGCACCCGGCTCAAGGTCGCGCTCCAGCTCGATCAATCGCTGGCGGGCGTGCTGCAAGGATTGATCGTGCTGACGGTGCTGCTGGTGAACGGATTCAAAGCACGTCTGCTGCGCGATCCAGGTTCAGAGATCGCCGTCCCGCCCGCAGCGACAATCGACATTTCACCTGCTGCCAGCTCTCTAACGCCATCGGACTCACTGGATCAAGGGACATCACCATGAATGACAGCCTGCTGAATATCCTGAACAGCGTGGTCGGCACGGCGACGCCGCTGGTGATCGCCGGATTAGGCGAGACGATCATCGAGCGCGCCGGGGTGGTCAATCTGGCATTGGACGGCAGCCTGGCGCTGGCGGCAATGGTTGGCTTTGTGGTGGCGCTGGCAACGTCGAGCGTGCTGGTCGGCGTGATCGCGGCAATGATCGTCGGCGCGCTGATCGCGCTGATCATCGCCGCCGCCGACATCGAGCTGAAGCAGGATCAGGTCGCGGTCGGCTTTGTACTGACGCTGCTGGCGGCGGACGTGGCGCAGTTCCTCGGTCAGGATTATACCCGCACACCGGGTCCGACGCTGTTGAGCGCACCATTTCCGTTTTTGAGCGATCTGCCAATCGTCGGAAAAGTCTTCTTCGACCACGATCCATTCGTATATGTCAGTTATATTCTGATCTTCGGGACGTGGTACTGGCTGTTCCGCACGCGCGGCGGACTGGCGCATCGTGCGATCGGGGAACGTCCGGCAGCGGCGTTCGCGCGCGGCACCAACGTGAACCGTCTGCGTTATCTGTACTGCATCATCGGCGGCGCCTTGGTCGGTCTGGCAGGCGCGGCGTACTCGCTGGCGGTCAAGCCCGGCTGGTCAACGCCGCCTGTCATGCGCGGCGATGGCTGGATCGCGCTGGCGATCGTGATCTTTGGCGGCTGGCATCCATTTCGCGTCGTCCTGGGTGCCTATCTGTTTGCAGGCTTACGAGCGCTGTCATCGGCGATTCAGCGCAGCCCGGACATCCAGATTCCCCTGGTGCTGCTGAATGGGCTCCCCTGGCTGCTGATGATCGTCACGCTGGTGCTGGTGAGCAGTGGCGCGATCGAACGCCTGACGCGCCTGCTGCCACGCCCGCTGCAACGGATGACACGCAGCTTCCTGCGGTCAGACCCGCCAGCGGCGTTGGGGACGCGCTTCGAGAAATAGCGCATCCCCTCGTGGTTGGGTCTGCCACGCCAGGCGCCTGCCAGAACATACGATTGTCACGCCGTGCGCAAGGCGTCGAGTCGTTCTGCGGCATCCCCGCGAAAGGCGAACGGGTAGACGGCGCCCCAGGTGACGACGAATTCGTAATCCGCGATGGCGGCGCGCTCGTCGTTGTCGGCTTCATAAATGCGTCCGCGCCAGTAACGGCGGCTGCCCGTCTCGTCGATCGCCAGCGCCGCTTGGATCGACTCCAGGGCGGAGGCATAATTGCGCAGCTCGTACTGTGCCCGCGCCAGATATTCCAGCGCCAGCGCGCGCAGCACGGGTGTCGTCAGATCGGGGCTACTCGCAGCCGTCTCCAGCGCGCTCGCCGCCCGCTGGTAGACAGCCGTATCGCCGGCTGTCGCGCTCTCGACCAGAGCCCGTCCGCGCACCAGCCCGACGATCCCCTGTCCTACCCCGGACGACCCCGCTAAGGCTTCGGCGTCTTCGAGCGCGTCGGCATAGCGCCCGGCTTCGACGGCGGTCTCCATGCGTTGTGCCCGCACACCCGGATCGTTGTCGATCTCCAACAGGCGGCTGTAATCCTCGATCGCGCGGCGCGGCTCGCCCAGGGAGCGGAAAATGGCGGCACGCGCGGACAGCATGGCGGCGGTATCCGAGTCAGTGGTGCTGCCGCTCAAGCCGCGCGTGTAAATCGACAAGGCGAGATCAGGCTTGCCTTCGCGGGCATACGCCTCTCCCAACAAACGATAGGCGCGCGTCTCACCGGGATAGTAGTACAGATAATCCTGTGCCGCCGACACCGCGTCGGGGATGCGATTGCGTTCCAACCCGATCTGATACTTGAGTTCGTAGGCGGCTTCGATCGACGGATCGACGTAATGCACCAGATAAAGCTGATAGGCTGCGGCGTCGAGATTACGCTGTTCGACGTAGAGCCGCGCCTTTTCCAACAGTAGATTGGTGCTGCCCGCCAGTACCTCGACATTCAGCCCGCGATTGAGAATCTCGATCGCGTCGGCAAAACGGCGCTGACGCGCTTCATCGCGTGCCAGCAGCAGGTACGGCATTTCCAGACGCGGGTCGCCCTCGATGGCGGACTCGGCGCGGACGCGCATCCCTTCTATGGCTTCATTGGCATTGCCGCCGCCGCTATCGAGCGCTCGCTGTGCCTGCAGGTCGTACACCTGCGCATAAGCTGAGTCGAGATAGGGACGAATGGCGGCGATATTTTCCGGTCGATCGCCCAGTTCTTCGTCCGCTTCGGCGAGTCGCTGCAGCGCAGTGCTGAAGCTGCCCTGACGCGCCAACCCCAACGCCTCATAATAGTAAACGCTGGCGTTGAAGGTAGTGCCGAAATTCTGTTCGCGCTCGGTGGAAAGTGTCGCTACCGCCTGAGGCACCTGCCCCTGATCGAGCAGCGCGATCGAGTTCAGGACGAATCGTTCCAGCACCGGCGGATAAATGGCGGTGGCGCGCGGCAGCGCGGGTGGGCTGGCAGCCGGGACATTGCCGGGCACGGTCGCGCTTGGGGTCAGTGTCAGGCGCGGCGTCGCCGACGGCGTGGCGCTCAGACCGGGCGTAAAAGTCGGCGTGATCGTCGGGGATGGGGTCGGAGTCGCGCTCGGACCATAGACGACGTATTGCAGATCGGCGTTATTTTGCAGCGCGATCAAAAATCCGACCACGAGCAGCACCATCACCACGCCCGCCGCCGCCGCCACCTGCAGACGGTAGACCACGATGTCCCGTTCACCCGCGCGCGATCGTGTCTTGTGTCCCCAGGTGGCGCGCCTGGGGATCGGTGCGCTGTAGGCGCGGGCGATCTTTTCCAATTCGGGCAGCGCGGCAGCGATGCGATCAGGCGTGGGGACAGGAATACCTGGCTGCTGTTCGGTCGGGTCTTCGACAGCGCGCACTGCCTGCATGGTGCCGGTGGCGCGCGGCGCAGGTTGGGGCGATGGGGCGCCGGGCGTCTCGTCCAGACTTTCCAGCGCTTTGAGCGCTGTTTCGTTACGCGGATTGAGTTCCAGGACTTTATTGAGGCAAAAGATACGTTCGCGGTTGTTGTTGGCGACGCTCGCCAGCCACAACCACGCGGGTTCACTATCCGGTTCGACCCGGAGCGACTGCTGCAAAAGGCGGCGGGCTTCTTCTTTTTGCCCTGCCTTCGCCGCCCTGATTCCCTGCTGGCGCATCTCGCGTGCGTCTTCCAAGTCGGCTGCATCCCTTCCGCTGGTGTGTCACCTGATCGGCTGTAGCTTACTGCATCTAGTGGGATTGTAACGCAAACCAGGCGCGGAGGCATAAAGAAAATGACACGCCGCCGATGCTGCAAACGGGGTCGTGTCATTTTCTTTTGTATTCACTGTCATTCAGAAATGGGACTTAGCCGATCGGGGGCAGCTCCGCGCCTTCGAGAATGATACGTCCCTCGGTCTCGACGTTGACATCGCCGAGCGACGTCAGATATTCAGCCAACACCTGATCGAGCGGCTTGCCAAAGTCGTAGACGTTGGTGGCATTGTCGGTGATGGCGGTATAGCCGTCACCGCCGAGCCGCATGAAATCGTTCGAGGCGACGGTGTAGATCGCGTCTTCGTCGATCGGCGCATATTCACCGTCGGCGCCCAGGACTTCTACACTGAGGATGCGGCTGCCCGCTTCCTGCGTCGGGTCAAAGGTGAAGCGGATGCCGGATACCTGCGGGAAACGTCCGTTGGCACCCGCGCGCGAGACCATGCCATTTTCGACGGCGACACGCGAAACACCATTTTCCAGCGACTCGACTACAGCCGCGCCGCTCAGGTCGAAGGTGCTGGCGAGATTGCCGAAAGGCAGCACGGTCAGCACTTCACCCAGGGTGATCGCGCCTGCGTCGATGTCGGCGCGGATACCGCCGCCATTGGTGATGGCGATCTGGGCGCCGGTCTCAGCGCGCAGCGCGTCAGTGATCAGATTGCCGAGCAGACATTCTTCGACACGGCACACCGTGCGATCACCGACCAGGAAAACGTTCGCAGTGGCGCCAATTTCAGTCGCGCGCAGCTCAGCGATCGGGCCCGCGAGTTCCTCGACCAGTGCCGTCATTTCAGGATCGGGTGTGATGTAACGCGACAGGAAGATCACGTCGCCCGTCGCGGCGGTGACCACGCCCTCGGCGTCGAATGTGACATTCATGAGCCCGACGTACTGATTTCTTTCGCCCGCCTGCGCATAATAGATGTTGCTGCCGTCGGCGTCGGCGCCAGCGGTGGGGTAGGCGCGTCCTTCACCGGCAGTGTACGCATTGGCGAACAGGGTATGGCTGTGCCCCCCAAGCACTATATCGACACCCGACAACTGCTCCAGCAGCGCCAGCTCCAGCTCGACGCCGAGGTGCGTAACCAGGATAATCTTGTTGACACCCGCTTCGGTGAGGGCATCGACTCCCTGCTGCACCGCGTCCGCCAGATCATCGTTGAAGACGATCGCCTTGTCCGGGCTGGAGGTGACGACGGTATCGGGGGTGGTCAATCCGATAATGCCGACCTGTTGTCCATTGACATCCAGGATGGTGTAACTCTGGATCAGCTCATCCAGCTCCGGGAAGGTCGCACCAAATTCGATGTTGGCGCCCAGAACGGGAAAATTGACGCCGCTGGCGAAATTCAGCAGCACATCTTCACCGTCGTCGAATTCATGATTGCCGAGCGTCATGACATCGTAGTCCAGCAGATTCATGATGCGCACCTGATCAGCTCCGCGATACTGCTGATGAAAGAGCGAGCCGGTGAAGCGGTCGCCGGCATCGATCAGCACCACGTTACCGCCCTCGTCACGCACCTGCTTGACGACCGTCGCCTGACGCGCCACGCCGCCGTCACCGTTGGCATTGGATTCGTGCGCGGCATGGGTGTCGTTGGTGTGCAGAATGGTGAGATCGAAGGAGTCTTCCTGTGCCAGCGCGGGTACGACGCTCAACAGCGCCAGCGCACCAACCACGAGCCATTGCTTCAACATCATTGTCCAGCCTCCATAGTGTATTACTCGGAATCGTGTTGTGAATCATGTCGTTCTAAAGAGGGAATCAAAAGGAACGAATCGCTCGATTCCTTTTAATGCACATTGTCACGAAAGCAAGTTATGGTTCGCGGGTTATTATGTTAAAACGAGGTTAAGCGCGCTTGCAGTCCAGCCTGTGTAAGATGCAGACACATCTGATGGAGTTTCCAGGATGGAGTTTCCAGAAGGAAGTCAGATGACGCAGGGACGCATAACAATGTGTCCCTGCGAACGATTATCTGGAACTGTTTTTTCCTCCATCACACAGGAGGCCAGGGGTAATTGGGTCCTGGTCCGGGCATGGGATAGCGTCGGGTCTTGGTCATCCTGGTGAGACGACGCCGAAACGAGGCGATTTCCTGCTCGGAGAGCAGCTCGACCATCGCACAGGCATAGGCGCTGTTGGGCTGATCGAGGGTGTCACACAGATGGTTGACGGCAGTCATCAGATCGTCCGCCAACGGCTGCCCCGCGTAATCCCATATGACGGTGCGCAGCTTGTGTACGACGTTGAAGGTGATGCCGTGATCGATGCCCCAGACATGCCCTGTCGCGTCCAGGAGGCAGTGTCCGCCTTTGCGGTCGGCGTTGTTGACCAGGTAATCGAAGGCGGCGATCCGTTGCAGCTGGGGCGCAAACGAGCCGTCGAGCGTGAAATAGTTGACCTGCGGATCATGATCGATGAAATACTGCATCGATCCGATCCCGCGTGGTCCGTCACGCAGCACGGTCGGCGGGACGATCTCCCAACCCAGTTCTTCCGAGGTCAGAAAGGCGGCACGTTCGCGGTAGCAGAGCGTGCCGTCAGGAAAATCCCAGAGCGGACGCTCGCCGCGCTGCGGCTTGTAGACCGCTGTCACCTGATCGCCTTCATTGACAAGATTGATCAGAAAAGCATAGTTGCTGCTCCACCTCAAAATGCTGTACTCAGGGTCGATCGTCCCTTTGTCCAGCAGGTTGAGAATGTCGGCACATGAGCGCATCGGGTTCGGGATCGGCTGGTCGGTCATCGGGTGGTCATGTCCAATAATAGACTAAACGTCCATTCTGTTTGGGATCGGCGCGTCCCTGCTGCACCGTGTCAGATGATTGCTCGCTCAGGGCACGCATCTGCGCCCGGCTGCACCACATGCGCACGACGCCTGGCTGCACCGTCTCCGGGTCTTCCTCTTCGTTGATGGCGATCAATTCCTGGGCGATGAGGACTACCATGTCGTTTTCTTCGTCGTAGCCCAAGCCCATCTGCGCGACGCGAAACAGCGGCTCCAGCGGATCGCGCAGCTCCAGATCGGATGCGCGTGGAACCAGCTCGACGCCGGATGGGTGGCGGGTCTCCAGGTCGTCGATCAACTCTCGAATGGCTTCGCCAAGAGCGCCTGCCTGCTCTTTTTCGATGGTCAGGGTGACGATCTGCTCGCCCTTGCCCGCCTGCAGATGAAACACGCGCTGTCCTTTTGGACCGACGGTGCCGATGGTGATGAAGTCTACTGGATTGAGGTCGAGTTCGATATTGGGCATAAGGGTCATCCGCCTTTACTGCACAGCAGGGTGCTGCTTCGCGGCGCGACGTGCTTGTTCCATCTGCGTGATGTGCGCGACATCATTCATGGTTGCCACATAGGGGCGTCCAAAGTTGATCATGAGCGTGCTGATCGACGCGGGCGACACTACCAGGCGCTGAAACAGATCGAGGTGCATCCCCAGATAATGCGCCAGGATCATCTTGATCAGATCAGCGTGGGAGACGACGACGATCAGGTCGCGCGGGTGCAGCGTCACCAGCCGTTCGATCTCGTCCACCGCCCGCGTCTGCACACCGCGCATGGTCTCGCCATTCGGAAAGTAGGCGCGAGAAGGAGTCTCCTGTACCATCTGCCACATCTTGCGCAGTCGCAGGGCGGCGATCGACTGACCCTCCCAATCGCCATAGCGCACTTCGCCAATGGCGGGGTTCTGAATCAGCGTCGAGTCGGGATGGTGTTTCTGGATCGCCTCGGCGGTCTCCATCGTGCGTTCGAGCGGGCTGGCATAGATCGTTTTGACAGGGGCGGCGGCGAGGCGCTGCCCCAGGACTTCGGCTTGCGCCTGTCCTTCTTCGTTCAGATGGACACCAGGTGTCCACCCCGCGAGACGATTCGTCTTCACGTAGTCGTTCACAGCGTGACGAACGAGCAAGATTTGCGTCATAACCAGCGCGTATCCGATCGGGCGCCCGTGGGGCGCGTGCATTTTTTGCGATTTTCGCCCCATACAGACGGGTCGATAATGCGGATGATAACACGAAGCCGCTAAAATCGCATGACGCGCCCGATAGAATTTCCTAAGAACATCATGACCGACCCTTATTGTTCAGGCGCGACCCGCAGCGTGAAGTGAAAAATCGTCCCTTTGCCTGCTATGCCCTCGCTCTCCACCCAGATACGTCCGTCCAGCTTCTCGACGATCGTCCTGACGATGTTCAGACCCAACCCGTGCCCTTCAATGGTTTTCTGATGGCGATCGAGCCGCGAAAAGGCGCTGAACAGGCGCTGTTGTTCGGCGGATGTGATCCCATCGCCGTTATCGTGGATGGTGTAATGCGCCTGGTCGCCATCGATTGAGCCGTCGATCACGATCACGGGCGGCGCACCGCCATACTTGATCGCATTGCTGATCAGATTGACCCACACTTCCTCAAGCCAATGCGCATCCCCCAGGGCAGATGGCATGGTCTCGGTGACGGTGACGGCGGCGTGTGTGTCGGTAATCATGTTGTCCAGGCGGGTCAGCACTTCGTCGATCACGGCGCGCATGACCACCGGGTGCGGCGCGATCTCCTGACGCTGCATCCGTGCGACCTGCAAAAGTGTTTCGATGATCTGCAGCGCTTTTTTTGCCGACTGGTAGATCGCATTGTGCAGCGTATCGCGGCTCTCTCGATCCATGTTTTCCGCATCCATGATCAGCAGGTCGCTGGCGCCGTAGACCACATTGAGCGGGTTGATCAGGTCGTGCGCGACGGTGCGGGCATACGAATCGAGGTCGGCGATGAGCTGTTCGCGTTTTTCCAGCTCGCTGCGGAGTCCTTCCGCGCGTTGAAATTCGGTGGCGCGCTCCAGCTGCGCGATCTCGACATCATGCAGCGCCTGGATCGTCTTAAGACGCACGTCGGCACGTTCGTTGAACAATTTTTGTTTGAGTTTGTAGAACTTTTCGAAATACTCCAGCGCGCTGGCATGATCACCGCGCGCTTTGTACAGTCGTGTCATTTGTTCGTACACCTGGATGATCTCGGAGTCGGCATTGACGCGCAAAAAGTGTTCGTGCGCGCTGTGCAACTGGCGCTGCGCCTCGTCATAGCGCCTGCAGTCGATATACACGCTGCTCGAATACATATTGATCAGCCCCTCCCAGAATTCCCCCTGCATCCCGACCTTGCTCTCACGTGCCTGTTCCAGCCAGTACAGCGCCTGATCGTATTCATCGAGCAGTTGATACGCTCTGCCGAGCATCATCATCAGCGAATTGCCGACAGGCACACCGCACGCCTTGAAATAGGCGATCCCCTGCTCGGCAGTTCGTCTGGCGCCGTCGCCGTCGCCCATATTGAAATAGATGAAGCTGAGATTGTCGTAGGCATTGAGGGCGTAACGGTTGCGATCCGCAGGCGATACCTCGTCGAGATATTCCAGCGACAACAGAGTTTGTTCCAGTGCTTTTTCCCACTGTTCCAGACGAATGTAGACCGCGCCAATATTGCTGTAGATCGCAGTGAATAACTGATGGAGTTGGTGAAAATTGGGCAGGCGAAAAAATCTATTGAACAGGCTCAACGCTGTATCAAAATCACCGATATGAGCGTGGGTGTTGCCGAGTATGGTCTGCGCGTTAAAATGTGCAACCGCGTCACCGAGCGCCAACGCCCGATCGGCTGCTTCCTGGCCGTGGCGAATGGCGCTGACGATTTCACCGCGATAGTACGCCTGTTTTGCCAGATTGTGATGAATGGTTTGCAGCAGCAGCAGGTCACCCAGTTCATCCGCCAGCGCCAGCGCTTCGTACAGCAGCGCCGCCGTCTGGTCGTCGTGCGTCAGGCTGGCAGCCTCCGCGATAGCGGCTGCCATCAGAGACTCGATGTGCGCGCGATCCGAGGAATCGCCGGTCGGGGTGGTCACGATCGGAGTGTTGGTCTGAACATCGTCGTCCATGTCATTCCCTCTGCTGCCAAAATGTATCATAACACGGGCTTTTTGACCGACAGTAAACGGTTAATTCTTGCTGACAGGTCGATCATCCCCCTTTACATTACGCTGCACATTTGTTATGATTCGTCGCATATGGGGGTGAACCAGCTTCGACGCTTGAGGCTGACTCCGTGTGGCAGGTCGTGGCGCCTAACCACGTTAAAATGGGCAAGGCATTAATTGCCAAAAACAACCAACCTGCTTTTGCTTACGCCGCCTAAAACGCGCTAGGTAAGAGTGCTGGGTCTTAGTAACCCAGCCGTCTGCCCGATTCGGCTCCATCCGGATCGACCGGTGGGCGTCACCAATGGTGGAGTGCGGCACTCGTCACGCCGATAAGCGGCTGCCAAAGAACCATCGGCTAGTGAAGCGCATACCGGGTCCACTAGGGTCACGCTTCGTGAAATTCAATAGGGGACTAAACCTGTAGAGGCACGGTTTCGAATTTAGCGGACCAGGGTGCAACTCCCTGCACCTCCACTAAACGTGGTACAAAAGTTGTGCAAAAAGACGGACGCCTGAAGTGGCGCCCGTCTTTTTGTTTGTGCAGGGATTTATGCGCTGTGGAGACAGGGTATGGCATGCCAGCCCGCTTTGATCGCGTCGATCCGTCGATCCAATATGTTGCAGGGACACATAACGATGCGTCCGCCCGGCTGGATTACGCCGTCACCTCGCGCTGTCCACGAAACTGCGTCTCGTACAGCGAGGCATACAGACCGTCTCTTGCGATCAATTCGTCATGCGTCCCACGCTCGACGATGCGCCCGCGATCCATCACCAATATCTGATCGGCGGCGTGGATGGTGCTGAGACGGTGCGCGATCACGATGCTGGTGCGGTTGAGCATGATTTTTTCCAGCGCATCCTGGATCAGCGCCTCGGATTGGCTGTCGAGGTGGCTGGTGGCTTCGTCCAGCACCAGTACGCGCGGATCTTTCAGGATCACGCGGGCGATGGCGAGACGCTGTTTTTCACCGCCGCTCAGTCGATAGCCGCGCTCGCCGACGATGGTATTGTAGCCATCGGGCAAGCCCATGATGAAATCGTGAATATTGGCAGCTTTGGCGGCTACCTGCACCTGCGCGGGCGTAGCATCCATCCTGGCATAGAGCAGATTGGTCAGGATGCTGTCGTGAAACAGGTACGTTTCCTGAGTCACCATGCCGACCTGTGCCGTCAGCGAATCCAGCGCCAGGTCACGCAGATCGTGCCCGTCCAGCAGGATACGTCCTTCGGTGGGGTCATACAGGCGCGGCACCAGATAGGTGAAGGTGGTCTTGCCCGCCCCGCTCGGTCCGACCAGCGCGATCAATTGACCCGCCTCGATCTCGAAATTTAAGCCCTCTAACGCCACCTCGCGCGCTTGTGAGGCGGGCACGGCGCCTGTCACCTCGCTCATATCGATCGCGGCTTTTCCACCCGACAAGACCGCCTTCACATTTTCGGTGCGTCCATGCCGCTTGACCTCAGACAGCAGCCCATCGGTGGCTGGCGCATAGCGAAAGGTGACATTCTGGAAATTGAGCGCGCCGCGCACCTGAGTCAATGACAGCGCGTCCGGCTTTTCGTCGATTTCGACGGGTAGATCGATGATCTCGAACACACGCTCAAAGCTGACCATCGAGGTGCTGAAGGATACAGGCGCGTTGATCAGATATTCGAGTGGTCCGTACAACTGACCCAGGTATGCCGCGAACGCGACGACCGTCCCGACAGTAAATACCCCGCCCAGCACCAGATGTCCGCCTAGCCAGTACACCAGCGCCGTCCCGACCACGCCCGTCAGCCCGATCAGCGCCCAAAAGCGGCTGCCCAGGACAGCGCGGCGAATACCGATGTCGCGCACGTGCCCGGCACGATCCTCAAAACGGCTGATCTCCATCGACCGCCGTCCGAACAGCTTGACCAGCAGTGCCCCGCTGATATTGAGCGTCTCGGTGGTCATGGCGTTCATCTCGGCATTGATGTCCATACCCTCACGGGCGATCGCGCGCAGCCGCTTGCCCATCGCCCGCCCGATGAAGTAGAAGGCGGGGAACACTGCCAGCCCCAGGATCGTCAGCCGCCAATCGAGCGACAGCATCACCAACAGCGTCGCCACCAGCCCGACCGCGTTGCTGACGATGCCGACGATGGTGTCGCTGATCGCGCTCTGCGCGTTGACCACATCGTTGTTCAGACGGCTGATCAGCTCGCCCGAACGGGTATTGGTGAAAAAGCGCAGTGACATGCGCTGCAAATGCCCATACAAATGGCGGCGCAGATCGTAGATGACACCTTCACCGACGATGGCGGTCAGGCGGCGGTTGATGATGCCGATAATGCTGCCCAGGATCGGGATCATCACCAGGGCGAACGCCAGCACGTTCAGGCGCGGCGCATCGCCGTTGGGCAGTGTATTGTCGATCAGATCGCGGAAGATCAGCGGCGTGAGCAAGCCGATCCCGGATGACATCAGGATCAGCAGCAGCGAAAAGGTAATCTGGCGGCGGAAAGGCAGCGCGTAACGCAGCACGCGCCGAATCAGCGGCCACGTAATCTCTGGTTTCTTGTCGTCGTCGGAACCGGGATAGGCGTAACGCCACATTGGACGACTCCTTCTACTCATGTTTTTTTCAATAAGCGGACTATAGAGGTTTTGCGCGTTTCGGCACACTGTCCATAGCGCTAGGTCGCCCCAGGACAATAGTGTAGCTCGCTATTTTCGGACACATTGTTACGTATTCCTACGACGCCGATTGCGACGCATTTTGTAGGGACGCCAGGCAGGACGTTCGTCGGGAGGAAAACCGTAGTGACCTTTATGGCGGACTATATCAGCCGTTGATCGTGAAGCCAGATGACCCGACTGCCGCGCCGTCGATGGCGAGCTGCACGTTCCAGCTTCCGGTGGACAGATCGACCTCGGCACCCGGCGCCAGAAACCAGATACACGCCCCGTTGACCGCAAAGTCGGGAGTCCACTCGTAGAATGCGACCTCCACGCCATCGCGCGTCCAGCGTGAACTGATCGTCATGCCCGGCGCGATGTTGGTCGCGGTCGCCACGAGGTACAGCTCGGTCACCCCTGTATTGAAAGAGGGTGAAGGACTGATCGCGCAGTCGTCGGCGCCCACGCGCGCGCTCACCTGAATGTTGCTCAGTGCTGGCGCGTTGGCGTTAGGACTAGCTGCCAGCACTGGCGTCGCGCTCACGCCGGGGACGGGGACGATCGTCGCACCGCCGCGTGCCGCCGCCCCACCCATGCCAGGGGTGATCAGCGGATTGCCGATCGCGGGCACAGTCGAGGTCGGTATGCCGCCGATGATGCTGGTGCCATTTGCCGGGGGTGCCAGCGCCGTCGGCAGCGCCGCCACGATCGCGTTTTCGGGCAGCGGCGGCAGGTCTATAAAGCGCGTCCCTTGTGCCATGAGAGTCGAGACGATGCGTGTGCTTTGCAGCGCGGCATTAGCGATCGACCCCGACGCATATTCGGCGGTGATCGCCAGTCGTTCGGCGTCCACCGTCGCACTGGCGCGGATAGCGGCAATCTGGGTGCGCGCTACGTCATTTTGCAGATTCTCGGTCTGTATATCCGAGGACGGCGCGAAAAAATTACATGCCCCCAGGATTAAAGCGGTCACCAACCCGAGTGTGAATGTGATTTTGCGCATGAACACAGTTCTCTAGCCTGGCGTAGAGGTGCCTAGCTCGATCACATCGAGCGCAAATGGAAGCTGGGGTGCGAACAGCGGTATGGGCAGGGGCGCCAATGATGCCTGATCGAAATTGGTCACGTACAGGCGATTCGGCGCAGCATACTCTACATCGCTGGCGCCGCGAAACACGCCTGCTATGTATTCGAGCGCGCCATCAGCTGCGCCTGTTTCCGTGCTGGATGCCTCAGTAGCGGTTGTCTCGCTGCCAGCGGGAATGACGCGCGCCACGCCATTAGTGCCCAGGGTCGCCGTGTAGATCGTGCCGTCGGCGCTGACCGTGATCCCATCGAAACCGGGTGGGCGCGGGCGCCGCCCATGCCGATAGATCAGCTGGGTGGTGCCGTCCGCGATCGCCACGCGGAAAATCTCGTTCACTTCCGGGTCGGTGACAAGGATTGCATCGCCTGCCGCGTCGTATGCCAGCCCGGTCAAGCCGCGTCGAGGCACATCGCCATCACCCAGAGGCGACTCGGCGGGTGGCGGCACCCACCAGACCGATCCGGTGTCGGGTGCGGAAAAGCGCCAGATTTCGTTACGTCCCGGATCGCTCACGTAGACCGCGCCGCGCGCGTCGATCACCAGGTCGTTGGGCGCGCTGAACCCGGTCTCGTCGTCGATAGTGGCGAACGGAGTCACTGACCCTGTGCGTACATCGACCTGCACAATCGATCCGCCCCGCGTGCGCGGGTCGGCGTCACCCTGATCGACCACCAGCAGCAGCCCATCGGACGTGATGGCGATCGCGCTGACCGCGCCGATCCCCTCGCGGGTGCCAGGAATCTCGGTCACCACACCCTCGACGCTGATCGACCAGATCACGCCCGTCTTATAGCTGCCCGTGTAGAGCGTGCCATCGGGTGCGGCGGCGATACCTGCCGGATACGCATCGTCATCCGGCAGTGCGGCGAATTCGCGCACGCTGAGATCGGGCAGCAATGCCGACGCCGACACGCGCGCACCGCCGGTCAGCGCTTGCCGTGCCAGCAGCCAGGTGATCGCCACGATGATCATCAGGATACCGCCCAACACCATAAAGAAGACCAACCGTCGCTGCCACAGCGACAGATGTTCGAGATTTTTCAGCATCATGCAAACCCGTATCTAGACGCGATCGCGCGCGTGTGTTCGCGTGCTGTCAGTGCAGGACTATATCACGGTTTCGTTCAAGAGCAACACAGTCTATAATCACTGAAGATTTATTGACCTGTCAATGAATCGCCAATGAAAAATGAGTCATGGACTCGTACCAATGAGTAAGCTCGTCCTGATCGTCGATGATGATCCGATGAACCGTGAATTGATCGAGGCATTCCTCACGCGCGGCGGCTATAGTACGCAGTCGGCAGCCACCGGGACACAGGCGCTGACGATGCTGGCGAATGGCACCTCCAGCCCCGCGCTGATCCTGCTCGACGCGCGGCTGGGCGACCCCGATGGTTTCGAGGTGTGCGCCCGGCTGAAACGTGATCCGGCGACGCAGGTGATCCCGATCCTGATGCTCAGTGCATCCAAGCTCGCCAAAGATATACAACATGCCGAGGAAGTGGGCGCCGATGGCTATTATCATAAGCCGGACGGCTGGCAGGGCCTGATGGAACGAGTCGCGGAGCTGATCGGCTGATCCGATGGGACGCTATCGCGGCGATCGCGGGGGTTTTCCGACGGCGCTGGCATTCCTGATCGCGGTCGCGCTGGTCTTTGGTGCCTTTTACCTGTTTCGGGGAGTGCAGGGATTCTTTCTGACTGGCGGCTTAGGCGTCGATGAATCCACCCGTCAGGCGGGTGCCAGCGCCAGCGCGACGGCGGCGCGGGTGACGCGGATGCCACAGGCTGGTGTGCGCGTCACGCTGCGCCCGACCGCGACTCCACCGCCGTCGTGTCAGGATTTTCGGGTCAATGTGCGCGCCGGGATCGTGCGCGAAACCCCTGGATCGGGTGGGGCGATCGTCACACAGCTCAACGAAGGGACGATCGTCTGTGTGCTGGCGCGCGACCCCGGCAGTGAGTGGTACACGCTCGACCTCAACCCCAACACCCGACGCATCGACCTGGCTTACATGCACGAGACCGTGATCGAATCCGTCAACCCCACCCCGACCGCCACCCTCACCCAACCCGCGACCCGCACCTTCACGCCCGCGCCTCCAACCCCCACAGCCGACGCACCGTCCGCGACTGAGTTACCCGATTTTCTGCCGTCGATGCCGCCCGCTCTGGCGACCGTGACTCGCACCCCAGGCGGGTGACATTACCGAAAGAGCGTCGTGACGCCCCCAGCTTTAGCTGACGGACTACCAGACACGTGTTTATTTCGCGTACACTGCCAGCACTACCGGCACCGGATCGAACGACGGCGCCCGCACCGTTTCTCCACCCGGCACCGCGATCGCCAGCAGCGACGACCCGCCGCCGTCCAGGTTGACCGCGTTCACCAGCCCCAGATCGCTCGATGCGAGATAAGCACTCATCGCCGTCAGCGGCATTCCAGTCAGCCCTGGCGTGACCAGCAGCACGATTCGCCCTTGAGCATCTGCGCCGATTACCGTGCGCCGCGACGGGCGATCCGGGCGTGGATCGCTGTATGCAACCGCGCCCTCCGCGATCAGCATCGGGAATGCCTGTACCGCCTGATCGAGGCGTTCACGGTTGTAAGGCTCGGTCACGGTCGATCGCACCCGCACCTGCCCATCGACGACCTGCAGCATCCCGCCGCGACCCTGATACGCCTGTCCATAGACAGTGCCGTCAGTCACGACCAAGCCAAGCGCGTTGGCATTGGCATCGAAAAAATTAGCGTTGACAATGGCGATCGCGTCGGGCAGCGCCGCGCTCCACTGGTCGAGCGTCCGCGCCGTACCCGGCTGATAGTGCGCACGAAAGCTGTAGAGCGCCGGATCGATGCGCACCGCGACGAAGCTGGTAAAGGGATAGGACGCGCCCGGATTGTAGCGGCGAGTCTCCAGTCCCGACGCCAGCGCGCGCCATGCGTCGGCGGGTGCTGTGATGTTGATCGCGGGGTCGATCGGCGCCGCAGCCGGACTGCCAGCGATACTGCACCCGACCAGCGATGCCGCGATCACCAGCGACCACCGTATCTGGCTCAGGGCACAGCGTGCGAATAGCAGACGTGCGTACAATGATTGTCGAGTCATGATGCGCTTTCATGACAGCTTACCAAAAGTCGGCGCGCGGCGGCGGCTTGCATTATCATAGGACGATGTTGACCGCTCAACGCGCATCACTGTTGATTGTACCATGCGCGCCTGTCCAACCGAGATCAAGGGACGATGATGCTGGATTATATCCGCGCCGTACCGCTGTTCGCGCGGTTTCCACAAGAAGAACTCGACACGCTGCTCACCCAGAGCCACACGATCATGCTGCCAGCGGGCGACTATCTCTTTCACGATGGCGATGCCGCGACCGGCTTTTATGTGATCCTGCAGGGGGAGATCGAAATCAGCAAGACGATCGGCGGTCAGGCGATCGTGCTGGCAAAGCTGCCGCCAGGGTCGTTCATTGGGGAGATCGCCCTGCTCACCGGGCAGCCGCGCAGCGCCAGCGGACGCGCCACCACCGAGTCGCAGCTTTTAGAATTCAACCGCGAACTGGTCGAGAGCGTCACGCGCTCGTCCCCGATCGCCCAACTGCTCATGACCACGATGGCGGAGCGGATGCGCGACACCGAAGCGCAGATTCGCCAGCAGGAAAAGATGTCGGCACTGGGCAACCTGGCGGCAGGTCTGGCGCACGAATTGAACAACCCCGCCGCCGCCAACGTGCGCGCCGCCCGGCAAATCCCGCTGCTGCTCACCGAATTGCAGCGGCACACGCTCGCGCTGACCGCGCTCGGACTCGACGCCGAGCAAATGGACTTGTTGAGTCAGACAGGTGAAAGCCTGATCACCATGCCCGCCCCAACGCCGTTGAGCGCGCTCCGGCAGAACGACCGCGAGACCGCGCTGGCAGACTGGCTCGAAGCGCGCGCGGTTGACGATGCCTGGCAGCATACCCCGCCGCTGGTCACCGAAGGGATAGGGCTGGACATGCTGGAGATGTTCGAGGCACAGATGCCGCCGGGGTCACTGCCGGGGATCGTGCGCTGGCTCGCCAGCACCATGACGCTGGTGGGCATGGCGCGCACGGTCGCGCAGAGCGCGACGCGCATTTCCGAGATGATTCAGGCGGTCAAAGCCTACACGTACATGGATGAGGCGCCGCTGCAAATCGTCGATCTGCACGATGGGCTGGAAAACACCCTGACGATGCTGTCCAATCGTCTGAGCAAGGTGACAGTCGAACGCCACTATGACCGCACCTGCCCGCGCGTGAACGTGTATGCCAGCGAACTCAATCAGGTATGGACAAAGCTGATCGAGAACGCGCTCGACGCTATGAACGATCGCGGAGCGCTGCGCATCCGCACCGAGCGCGACGACAACACGGTCACCATCACCGTCAGCGACACTGGGCGCGGTATCGCTGAAGACATTCAGGGGCGCATCTACGAACCGTTTTTCTCGACCAAACCGATGGGGACGGGCTTAGGCTTGGACATCGCGCGCCGCATCGTGCGTGAAAAACATCGCGGCGACATTCGCTTTAGTTCGCGTCCTGGCGAGACGCACTTTTTCGTCACCCTTCCGCTGTACTGAATCCATTCATGATTGGAGCAACATCCGTGTCGATCTCACTTCCCCCGACTACAGGACTGACCAGCGCTGAAGTGCAGCAGCGTGTCGCGCGCGGCGAGGTCAACGATTATCGTGCCCGCGTCGGGCGATCCTATTGGGACATCTTCCGCGACAATATCCTCAACCTGTTCAATCTGATTTTCTTTGCACTCCTGGTGGCGGTGTTCCTGTTTCGGGACTACGCCACCTTCATTTTCGCCGGGTTCAGCGTCGTCACCAATTCGTTTTTGGGCATGATCCAGGAGGCGCTGGCAAAACGCCAGCTCGATCGGCTGGCGGCGGAGGCACTCAGCGACATCGCAGTCTGGCGCGATGGACAGCTCGTCACTATTTCCGCCATGCAGCTCGTCAAGGACGATGTGATCCCGATCGCGCCGGGCGATCGGATCGCGGTCGATGGCGTGATGCTGCACAGCGATGCGCTGGAGATCGACGAGTCGCAGCTGACAGGTGAGTCCGACGCGGTCGTGAAAGAAAATGGCGATCCAGTCACATCGGGATCGTTCTGCATCGCCGGGAGCGGCACGATGGTCGCTACGCGCGTCGGCAGGCACAGCACGCTCAACCAACTGTCTCAGACCGCCAAACGTTACAAAAAGGTACTGACACCGACGCAGGAACGGATCGCGGTACTGGTACAGATCACGGTCGTGATCATGCTGCTGACGCTGCCGATGATCTTCATCGCGGGCTATCTGACCGACACATCGATCCTCAACCTGCCCACCTTCAGAAGCGCGGTCGTCTTTGTCGCCAGCATCGTCCCACAAGGACTGGTGCTGACCGCAGTCCTGGCGCTGACCATCGGCGCGGTCAATATCAGCCGCAAGCAGACCCTGGTGCAGCGCGTCAACGCGGTCGAGTCGATGGCGAACGTGACCACCCTCTGTTTCGACAAGACCGGCACGCTCACGCAGAACAAGCTGAGCGTGATGGAGATTCTCCCGATCGGGACGCTGCCACACGAGGGCGTGATCATGCGACTGTCGGCATACACGGGTAACCTCTCCAACCAGAATCGCACAGCGGCTGCCGTCGCGGAATATGTCGGCGTCGGCGGACAGCGCGCGCTGCCTGCCGTGACCAAGACGCGCGAGATTCCCTTCACCTCACAGCGCAAATGGGGCGCGGTCTCGCTGCCTGACGAGACGCTGATCTTCGGCGCGCCAGAACGGGTGCTGCACCCCGATCAGACCGATGCGCTCGAACAGGCGCGCGACCTCTCGACGCAGGGGCTGCGCATCCTGGCGCTGGCGCGCTCGACGCTGGCGCTGGTCAAAGATGGCGAGCCGATCCTCGACCCGGCGCGTGAAGGACTGGCGCTGATCGTCATGCACGACGAGGTGCGCCCCGACATTCAGGAGACGCTGCAAGAATTCGCCGACGAAGGCATCGCGCTCAAGGTGATCACCGGGGACAACCTGGAGACGGCGGCGGAGATCGCCCGCGCCGCTGGATTGACCATTCACGGCGCGTTTCGCGGTGACGATCTTGAACGCATGGATGACGCCGAATTCGATGCCGCCGTCATGACTGGCAACCTGTTCGCACGTATCGAGCCAGAGACCAAAAGAAGGATCATCGCCTCGCTCAAAAAGCAGGGCGAATATGTGGCGATGGTCGGCGATGGCGTCAACGATGTCCCGGCGCTCAAAGAGGCGCATCTGGCGATCGCCATGAACGCGGGCGCACAGATCGCCAAGGATGTCGCCGATCTGGTGCTGCTCAACAATGCGCTGACCACGCTGCCGCTGGCATTTCACGAAGGGCGCGCGATCCGTCAGTCGGTGTTCGGCACCATGAAGATTTTCCTGGTCAAGAATTTCTACAGCATCATCTTTTTCATCCTGGTCGGCTTCATGTTCATGCCCTTTCCGATCAACCCGATCCAGATTAGCTGGCTGACCTTCTTCGTCATCAACGTCCCGGCGACGCTGATCGCCTTTCGCGTCATCAAGCCCGCCCACATGAGCGCCTTTCGCGATGACGTGCTGGACTACGCTGTCAGTGCCGGATTTGTCGGCGCGGCGTCGATGTGCGTGGTGTACGCGATCGCCTACCTTTCCAGCGGCGAAAACACCCAGATCGCTCGCAGCACTGTCTCACAGTACATGACCCTGTGGGGGATGCTGGCTTTCTGGAATATTCACAATGTCGAGCTGTTTCAGATCGCCACCATCCGCGCCCGTACCAACGTCTTTTTCATTGGGATCGCGCTGGCACTGCTGACGATGATCGGCTTTTTCCTGGTGCCAGGCTTGACCGAATACACCCGCTTTTCGATCGAGCTGACGGTCGTGGTCGCGCTTGTCTTCGGTGTGTCGTCGGTGCTGCTGCATCTGACAGTCAAGACGCGCTTCGTGCATCAGTTGTGGCGCTTCTTCGCGCCCTAGCCCTTAAATGGTGATATCCCAGGCGGCGAGATCAGCGAGAAAGCGGTGCGCCGTCAGATCGAGGTGCAGCGGAGTCAGGCTGGTATAACCCTGATGCACCGCCCAGAGATCGGTGCCGATCTCGTCGAACATGCCGGTCGGCTCCGGCCCGATCATCTTGTACAGGTCGCCCGTCGTCTCCAGGGTCTCGTGATAGATACGCACGCCCTGGCGCGTCAGGCGGATGCCTTTGGTGGGCGTCAGATTGGGCACATTGAGATTGAGGATGGTCAGTGCGGGCAGCGGATGCACCAGCATCATGCTGACCACGAGCGCCGCGAGTCGCGCCGCCTCCGCGTAATCCTCGACCGCATTCGCGTCGCGGCGTGCCAGCGACACCGCCAGCGCGGGCACGCCGTTGATGGCGGACTCCAGCGCGGCGGTCACGGTGCCGCTGTAGGTGATGTCCTGTCCCATGTTGGCGCCGCGATTGATGCCCGACACCACCAGACGCGGCGGCCACGGCACCATCCCCAAGGCAGCCAGCGCGATCCCGTCGGCAGGTGACCCGCCGACCGAGTACGCCGGGGTGCCGTCCGCCAGCGTCGTCCGGCTGACCGGAATATCCTGGTGCAGCGTCTTTTTGTGCCCGCTGGAACTCTGATTGATCGACGGCGCGATCACCTCGACCTCCCCGAACGCCCGCATCGCGGTCGCCAGCGCCAGGATGCCCGGCGCATGGACGCCGTCGTCATTGGTTACGATGATCCGATCCATAGTCTTCCCTTAATCTATGTGGTGACGACCCTAACAGAGAACGTGAAAAACTACACAAGAACTTGTGTAGAATGATTGTATGACCGCTGCATTGTATGCCTGCCGGGTCATCTGTAAAGTGCTGTACAATGCAACTGGCACCATCGACGGCACATGATTCCCTGGAGGGACGCCATGCCGGATGATCAAATCCAAGAAATGAATTACCTCGCTGGAGTGAGCGCCTTCCACAATGCGCGGATGCGCGCCTTTTGGAACGAGGTCTCCAGCCTGGTGCGCGGCAAACCCGCCGAACTGCTCAGTTTCGAGGAAATTCGCGCGCGGCTGCGGCTGCGCGAAGAGAGCTACATGGGCTTGCAGGAAGTGCCGCTCGACCAGATCGTCGGCAGCGTCGGACGCTACCGCGATTTTACACGCGGCTTTCTGCCCCGCACCGCCAAGATGCAGGATCGCTGGAGCCGCATCTATGCTCAGGCGACTGGATTGACGGGCTTGCCGCCGATCGAGCTGTACAAGGTCGGCGATACCTATTTTGTGCGCGACGGCAATCACCGCGTCTCGGTGGCGCGCCAGCTCGGATCCAAGACCATTCAGGCACATGTGACCGAGCTGCCGACCACGATCGCCCTGCACGCGGGCATGTCGCCCGATGAACTCGACGAACTCGCTGCCTACGCCGATTTTCTGGACTTCGCCCGTCTCCCGTCTCTGCGTCCGCATCATCAGTCGATGCAGCTTTCCGAGCCATCGCGCTATGGCGATCTGCTGGGTCACATTCATGTGCATTGCTCGGTGCTGGAACAGCAGCTAGGGCGCTCGGTCAATTTCGACGAGGGCGCGGCGGACTGGTACGACCACCTCTACCGCCCTGCCCTGACGCTGATCCGCAAGTACGACGTGATGAAGCACATGCACGGACGCACCGAGGGCGATCTCTACCTGTGGATGATCGATCATCTGCGCGAGGTGCAGGAGGCGCTCGACGCCCCCGACACCGACGCCATGCCGCGCCGCTTCAGCGACGCCCTGGTCGATTTCCTGGCGTCACGCCATATTCCAGTACCGAAAGACCTGTTGAGCGAGAAAGATGACACCGTGCGTCTGGCGCGTGCCGACATCGAGACCGCGCTCGCAGCGATGCGCACGCGCGAAGCCGTACAGCAAAACGACGCTCTGGCGGAGTAAATTGCCCGTGCTGGACAGCATGGGGTTGGGTGCGCCCGACCCCGCCGATCGATCGTGCATCATCGCGGCATGAACGCATCCAATCGCTGACCCGTTTTGACCCGTCGTTGTATGTGCGCAACCCCATGTGTTATAATCCCTGTCCAGATGAGTGGGAGGGGCACGGATGTCCGCGATCGAGGAGATCAAGTCCCGGCTAGACATCGTACAGTACATTCAGCAGTACGTACCTATCCGCAAGCAGGGACGCTACTACAAAGCGCCGTGTCCGTTTCACAGCGAAAAAACGCCCTCGTTCGTGGTCTATGAAGACCGACAGAGCTGGCGCTGCTTTGGCGCGTGTGCCGAAGGCGGCGATATTTTCCGCTTTGCGATGAAGTTTCACGGCTGGTCGTTCGGGGAGGCGCTGGAAGAGCTGGGCAAGCGCGCCGGAGTCGAGGTGCGCAAGCAGACTCCCGAACAGCGCGACCAGCTCGATCAACTGGAGCGTCTGCGCGCCATCGTCAAACATGCCGCCGACCTGTATCACGAGACGCTGCTCGACGGCAATCGTCCCGATGCGGCGGCAACGCTGGCATACGCGCGTGACAAACGCGGCATGACCGACGCGACCCTCGCCCGCTTTCAGATCGGTTACGCGCCCGATGACTGGCATTTCCTGCATCATCAGTTCACGACACTGGGTTACGCCGAAGACGATCTGATCGCAGCCGGGCTGGTCAGGCGCAACGATAAAGACGCCGTCTATGACTCCTTTCGCAATCGCCTGATGATCCCGATCCGCGACGATCGCGGGCGCGCGGTCGGGTTCGGCGCACGGGCACTGGCAGCGGAAGACAACCCCAAATATCTCAACTCCTCGCAAACCCCGCTGTTCGACAAGAGCCGTCTGCTGTTCGGGCTGGACGCCGCCAAAGATGCCATTCGCGCCGACGGCATCGTCGTGATCGTCGAGGGCTACATGGACGCGATCACCGCGCACCAGGCTGGCTTTACCAACGTGGTCGCACAGATGGGCACGGCACTGACCGAGACGCAGTTACGTCTGCTGGTGCCAAAGCTGGCAAAGCGGGTGATCATGGCGCTCGACTCCGATGCCGCCGGACAAAATGCCACCCGGCGATCGCTGGAGGTGGCGCGCGGCGTGCTGCAAGCCGATTACGCCGCCAGGCTGTCGGTCGATCTGCGCGTGCTGCGCAATGCCAGCGCCAAAGACCCCGACGATCTGATCCGCGAGAATCCGGCGGAATGGGCGGCACTGGTCGAGGGAGCGATCCCAGTCGCCGAATTCGTGATCGATATGGAGCTGGCGAACCTCGATCCCAATCCATCGGTGCAGGATCGGGAAGGCGCCGCCCGTCGGCTGCTGCCGCTGCTGCTGGCAACAGAAGACACGCTGTATCAGGATGCCAACGTGCAGCTTTTAGCGCGCCGCCTCAAGCTGGATGAACGCCGCCTGTTGTCGTGGGCAGCCGATGTGGTGGCGATCGATCGCGCATCCGCCCGACAAGCGCCGCTCAAAGCCGTCCCGAAGGCTGCCGCGCCCAACCCTACAGCGTCATCACCATCCTTTGACCTCGGTGAACCTCCAGACATGCCGCCTTTCGAGGTGGATGAGTCGAGTATGCCGCCCGATGACGGATTCGCGGACGAGCTGCCGACGGCGCCAATCCGTTCGCGTCCGCTGCAGGTCGAGGTGCCCGATGTGCCGACCGAGCGCTTTTGCCTGAAGGTGCTGTTCACGCAGCCGAATCTGCTCTACGACATCAACCGCAAGCTGCGCGAACTGGCTGGCGATGACGGCGCGCTGTCCACCTGGGTGCTGGCAGAGCTGACGCCGGACGATTTCACCCGCGACAGCTACCGCGCGCTGATGAACCTGTTCCTGGAGGCGATGGCACAGAACACACAGTCGCCTATAGACTATTTATCGACCGCGCTGCCGGACGCGCTTTTCTCGGACGCACAGCGTATCATGGTGGACGAGTGGGATAATCTGCGTCCGCTGCTGCGGCATGGTCTGTCCGCCGATCTCACCGACTGGCTGGCGCAGCGGGGCGATGGTGACAGTCCCGACGCGCTGCGCACCGCCTTGCTCGACCACGCGCTGCGGCTGCGCGCGGCACGTCTGCAGCGCGAGCGTGCCGAGATGAGCTACATCAAACCGGAAGATGGATTTGACGAAAACGAAGTTTCGTCTTACATTGCGCTCTCACTGCGTGCCAAGCAGTTGATCGATGCCGAACTCAGCCGCCGTTCGCGGGCAATCCGATCCTAGCGCGTCGAACGTGGAATTGGAAAGTTGAACATGGCAAAAAAAATGACACGGAAGCCGGAGCAGGTCGAAGACGAATTGAAAAATGATGCCGACGAGTCAGCGGACGACGGCGATTTCGATTTGGATGGCGATCTCGATGATGGACTGGACGACGGACTCTACGACGCCATCACGGTGATTGAGGATGACAACCTCGGCTCGCTGCTGATCGATGAAGAGATTGAAGAGATCGACGATGAAACGCTCGAAGAGAACGCGCGTATGGATGCGGTCACGCTGTCCGACGATCCGGTGCGCATGTATCTCAAAGAGATCGGTCAGGTGCCGCTGCTGAGTCCGGTGCGCGAAACCTGGTTGAGTGTGCAGATCGCGGCGGAACGGCTGCTGAAGGCGACCATCACCCGCGCCAATGGCGAGCTGACCACCAGCACCGCTAAACAGGCGGCACACGAAGCCTATCAGCAAACCTTTGCGTCGTGGACGCTGCTGATCAAGCGTCTCGGCGCACGCGCGTCAGCGATCGACTTGCAGCCGATCCTCGATGAAGTCGAGTCGATCGTCGTCGGCGGCGATGGGCGCGGCGGCTCGTATGTGCGCGAGTTTTTGCGCAATGGCGAATGGGGACGCGACGAAGCCTGGAATCTGGTGGCGCAGGCGCTCTTCGACGTGGTACACGGCTTGACGGTGATCCCCCCGCGTGAACGCGCGCTGCTGTCATCGTATTGGGCGCAAGAGCGTGCCCTGCCGTCCGTCGAGCAGTTCGACGCCTGGCTCGACGCCGACTCGATGCTGGAGACCTGGCTCGACGACGTGCGCGGCGATCTCGATATGGGCGCCAAAAACGCGGTCGAGGCGCTCACCCGTGCCAATCTGCGTCTGGTCGTCAGCGTGGCAAAGCGCTACATGGGACGGGGGATCAATTTCCTGGACCTGATTCAGGAAGGCAATATCGGGCTGCTGCGAGCGGTCGCCAAATTCGACCATACCAAAGGCTTCAAGTTCAGCACCTATGCCACCTGGTGGATTCGTCAGGCGATCAGCCGCGCGATTGCGGATCAGGCGCGCACCATTCGCATCCCCGTGCACATGGTCGAGACGATCAATCGGCTGATGCGGGTGCAGCGCAACCTGACACAGGAATTAGGCGCCGAGCCGAGCGCCGAACATATCGCGCTGGAGATGGAATTCCTCACGCCCGACGAGACTCAGGCGATCAAGGCGCTGCGTCAGGACGGCGTGCGTCTCGACGCCGGCTTGCAGCGCAAGCTGCGCCGGGCAGCGCAGAAAGTGCGCAAGATCATGCGCCTCAGCCAGGAGCCGATGAGTCTGGAGATGCCGATCGGTCAGGAAGACAACAGCCTGCTCGGTGACTTCATCGAAGACGACAAGATGCCTGGTCCGGTCGATGTCGCCAGCCGCCAACTGCTGAAAGAGCAGATTCGGTCAGCCCTGGGTGTGTTGAGCGAACGTGAGCGCGAGGTGCTGGAGATGCGCTTCGGCTTGGTCGATGGTCAGGATCACACGCTGGAAGAGGTCGGCAAGTATTTCGGCGTCACCCGTGAACGCATCCGACAGATCGAGGCGAAGGCGCTGCGCAAGCTGCGTCATCCCACCCGCAGCCGCCAGCTGCGCGATTACCTGGAGCTGTGATCGCACGGAGTCGCGGGTCTGGCGTGTCAGACCCGCGTCACACGGACGCATCAACGCACGGTCAATCAACACACGGACGCATTGTTATGCGTCCCTGCTATAATCGACTCAGGTTTAGCGACGAGGGATTGCCAGCATGAACGTGGTGCGCGCCAGAGTGACCATGGATGAATTCGAGCGGCTGATCGACTCATCCTCCGAGCTTGAAGATCGCCTGGAGTTGATCGACGGGGAAATAGTAGAAAAAGCGATGGCAACAGAAGAACACGCATACGTCACAGAAAATGTAACACTGCTCATCGCGCCTTATTTACGAGAGAAAAAACTCGGTCGCAGCGGACCCAAAATACGCTATCGCAAGCTCGAAGATCACGCCAATAGTCTGCTGCCTGATTGGTCGTTCCGCCTGAACCTGGCTGAACAGAGTGTCGTCACGCGCGGCGCGGTGCCTGTCATGCCCGATTTTGTATTGGAAGTGCAAAGCCCCGACGACAGCATCCCGGAAATGCGTCGTAAAGCAGCGATCTATCTGCGCCTGGGGACACGCCTGGTGTGGCTGGCGCTGCCGCGCCAGAAAGTGATACTCGCGCTGTGGGCGGATGGTGATGAACAGGTGTGCAGCGTCGAGGACACGTTCGACTTTGGCGATCTGCTGCCCGGTTTCAGCACGGCGATCGGGGCGGTGTTCGCGCTGGAATAAATGGGTGTGGTCATTCGATATTTCCCAGATATCAAAGTGCCGTCCGAGTCCTCGCCTGGCGGCTGCCGACACGGACGACGAGTCATGCTGTTCGCCTGCAATCCAGGCAGGAATATCAGGCTGTAGCAAGCAACAGCGCTTGGCACGACAAACCCCTGCGACGGTTTATTCAATCCACCCAGACGGGCAGATGACCGAGCGCGACAATATTGCTCCACGCCGCCCGATCGCCCTCGGTCAGGATCGCGGCTTCGGCGGCGATCTGGGCGCCGGCTTTGTTCATGATCAGCCGCATCCCCTGGAGGGTGCTGCCCGTCGAGATCACGTCGTCGATCAGGCAGACGCGCTTGCCCTCGACCAGCGCGCGGTCTTTCTCGTCGAGATAGAGCGTCTGCGTCTCCCCGGTGGTGATACTCAGGGTTTCCGAGGTTAGCGCCTCGCCCATGTACGGCTTGTAGGTCTTGCGCAGCACCGCGTAAGGCAGCTTCATCGCCAGCGCCAGCTCGTGCGCGATCGGGATCGCTTTTGCCTCTGGCGTCACCAGCACCTCGACTCCGCGCCCGTGCAGCCGTTCTGCCAGCGCGATGCTGGCAGCCTGTACCAGCTCGGTATCACCGAGGATGTTCAGGATGGCGATGCGCACGCCCGGCTTGATCTCGAACAGGCGCAAGTGACGGGTGACCCCGGCGATCTCGATCGTATGCGTGGCGTGCGTGTCGGACATGGCAACGGCTGCTCCCTGTGTATAGTACCGATCTGTAAAAATGCGTCAGACCCAATTTTATCACGGCGCCACATGAAAACAGGGCGGACACTCTACGATGTCCGCCCTGTTTTTGGTCATGCCCGACGCACGGACGCATTGTTATGTGTTACTACGGTGCGGCTGCACCGACCACGATCCCGACGCGATCGCTCGCCAGTACGGTGCCGTCGCCCGCTACCGACTCGGCGCTCAGGGTGAGCGTAGTGCCGGGCGCGATGCCGCGCAGCTCGATTGCGATCTGCCAGGTGCCGACCGCATTCCCCGCCGCGACCGTGACCGGGCGCGTCTGATCGAGCAGGGTCGCGCCCACATCGTTGCTCAGACGAATGCGCACGCTGCCGCTGCCGACCGGGTCGGCAGTGCCCGCGATCAACAGCGCTTGATTGGGGCGAACCAGCGTCCCCGGCAGCGGTGATTGAATCGCCACAAAATCCGGCTCGGTGTCCGGGCTGCCCAGGAAGACGCTCACGCTGGCAAAGGCGGTAATACCGCCATCCGCCGCTGAATTGGAAAAGGTGATGATCGTGCCGCGCGTGCCCGGCGCGGCGGTCAGCGTCGTGGTGACCTGCCAGTCGCCCTCGCCGCCGATCCCGGCGCTCGGCGAATCGATCGTGGTCGGCTGCTCTGACAGCACATTGCCCTCATCATCGAGGATACGCACCACCAAGCCGCCCTCGAACAGGCGTCCGCCGCGCCCGCTGATCACGATCGGCGCATTGGTGTCGAGTACGCTGTAGGGAATCGGATCGGTGATCGTCAGGAACGGCTGATTCGGATCATCGCCGTAGACGATGCTGGCGGCGTCGGTCAGATCGGGGTCGAGTCCGAATGGCGAGGAAGCATAGGCGAAAATCGTGCCATACGTCCCGGCGAGCGACTCGATCGTCAGCGTCGTTTGCCACACCGAGTCGCCAGTCTGATTGAGCGGACGCAGCTCCGCGACCTGCTCGTCGATCACCGTGCCCAACGGATCGAGGGCGCGCACGCGGATTTCGCCGTCAAATCCCCCCGATACGGTGCCGACTATCAGCGCTTCGCCGTTTTCGGTGAGTTGATCGCCAGCGAGCGGCGTGGTGATCAGCAGTCGCTGCACGCTGCCGCCGATCGGGACGACACCCGTCGGTTGGAAGGTGATGTTGACCGAGGTATTCGCCAGCACGACGCCAGAGCCAGAGCGCACGAACGCATTGAGGGTTGCGCCTGTCGTCTCGGTCACGACGATCCCGCCGAGCGAGACCTGCCAGTTGCCGGCGCTGTCGGCACGAGCATTACCTTGTGCCAGCAGCCGACCGCCGATAGAAATGGCGCGCACGACCAGATCGCGTCCCGCGAGGTTGCTGCCACTCCCGCGCACGACCAGCGCGCTGTCGGTGCTGATCTGGCTGCCCGACGTCGGGCTGTCGATACGCAGGGTGAGCGCCGGGATCGGCGCCGTCGTCGGCACTGCCGGGCGGCGCGTCGGCGTCAGCGTGATGACGGGCTGGCGCGGCACGCGCAGCTGCTGTCCGACGAACAACAGATCGGCATTGGCGATACAGTTGCCATAGGCGAGTTCGGCGAGCGTGCTGCCCGTGCGCGAGGCGATCCGGTTGAGCTGATCACCTGGCTGGATGATGTAAATGAACCAATCCGGGCGGATGATGCAGCCAGCGCCGTAGGTGACATCGACGCGCGTGATCGTGCGGCGATCGGCGCTGAGTGCGACGATGCTACCGCGCGCCGCCGGGATGGTCACGACCTGCAATGTGGTCGCCCAACTGCCGTCGAGGTTCGGCGTGACGAGCTGTTGTGCCAGCACCCCGCCAAAGGCATCGACCGCGCGCACGGTGATCTGTCCGACCAGATTGGCGGAAAAGCCGCTGACCGGGATCGGTGCGCTGCCGATGCCGACGATCGCATTGACCGTTGGCTGATTGATCACCAGGATCGGCGCACCAGTGGCGCTGACCAGCGTGACGATGACGGTGTTCGAGGTGGTGACGATGCTGCTTCCCAGCCGGATGCGTGCCTGAATCGTGGCAGCGGTGCCATTCGGAATACCCGCCACCAATCCAAAGTTCGCCTGCCAGCTGCCATTCGATCCGATCGTGGCGATGCTCTCGATCACAAAAGGCGAGCCGGTATTGATCGTGACGGCGACGCTGATGGTGCCGCCCACTGGCAAATTCAGGTATGTGCCGCCCACGCTGACCAGACCCGTCGAAACAATGTTGGCGCCGTTGGCGGGCATGGTGATCACCACCAGCGGCGCGCCTCCGGTCACGGTCGCCGTGGGCGTCAGGGTGGCGGTGGCGGTCGCGCTGGGGGTATTGGTGGGCGCTGTCGTCGCTGGCTGAGTCCCGGTAGCCGTTGCCGTCGCGGTAGGGGCGGTCGTCGGCAGATCGGTCGATGTCGGCGTGGCGGTCGGCGCGGCGATGACCCAGGCGACGCCGATCTGCGTCGATGCCACGACAGTGCCACCATTCATCAGGTCGGCACGCACCACCCCGATCGGATCGGTCGGCGTCGTGGTCACACTCACAGCGGCGGAAAAGCTGCCCGTCTCACCGACGGCGACCGTTGCCGAGCCGACCACAGTGGCGCCGCTGAACAACGTCACGGTGACCTGTCCGCCTGGAGGCGCATTGCTGGTGGTGCCGGTCACGCCGACCGGGTTGCTGGTGAGTGTCTCCCCGTTGACCGGGCTGGTCAGCGCGATCGACGGGTCTTGCGCGGAGACGGCGCCGACGCCAATCGTCAGCACCATCATCATCACGATAATGAGGCTCAATCGTCTCTTGAACATGACTGAATCCTTTCAAAGCATATTGCAACCTGATTATTATCATCCAGTTTAACCGAAAAACGAACTCCACGTCATGCCGCCTGCTTCCCTACGCTGCGGTTAGAAAAATAAAACGAACCGCCGCAGACGATAGACATCTGCGGCGGCGCGGTCGGTGAAGAGAGGCATGACTATTGTCCTGGGATCACCAGGGTTTGGCACGGGATCGCGTGTGCGCGGGCTTGGACATGCCAAACCCCGCTGTCCGTGCGGGTTATTCGCCCTGACCACCAGAGAAGGCGGATTCGCCGTCGAAGTAATACAGGTTTTCCGTCTTGATAAAGTCGAAGCCCGCCGCCTGCATCCGGTTGAGCAGGCTGATGATCTGAGTCGGCTGGATGGGCGTGCCGCGCTCCTTGGCAAAGAAACGGCAGCGCCAGTGATCGGTGCAGAAAGTCTCAGGCGATCCGTTTGGATACACCTTCAGCCCGCGATTGCTGACCATCGTGAGCTGCATTCCTTCCGAGACGCCCACCTGAGTCACTGCGTCACCGAGCGTATTCGGATTCTTGTCGCGGTTGAACAGGAAGATGTCCACGCCGACGAGTTCACGTTTGGCGGGCGGCGCCTGAACATATTTCGCCAGGGGAATACCGTTGCCAGCGGCATAGGTGACTGCTGGCAGCGTTTCCGGGTTTTGACCCAGACGCGCGATCACGGCGTCGGCAAATTCTCTCGTGCCTACTTCCTGCTTGCTCACACCTGTCTCGACACCGCGACGATACACGTCGTAGGTGTGGATTCCTTCTTCGAGTGTGCGCAGCCAGGCATTGTGGACGCGCTCGGCAACTTCCGGCTGTCCGATATGTACCAGCATCATTACACCGCCCAGCAGCAGCCCCGACGGATTGGCGAGGTTCTGACCTGCGCGACGCGGTGCGGAGCCGTGAATCGCCTCGAACATCGCCGCGCCTTCACCGATATTCGCCGATCCCGCCAGCCCGACCGACCCGGCGATCTGCGCCGCCACGTCCGACAGCACGTCGCCATACAGGTTGGGCAGCACGATCACGTCGAAATCTTCAGGGGTGTCCGCCATCTTCGCGGAGCCAATATCGACGATCCAGTGTTCGTTCACCAGATCGGGATAATCGGCGGCGATCTCGTCGAATATTTTATGGAAGAGACCGTCGGTCATCTTCATGATATTGTCTTTGGTGAACGCGGTCACCTTCTTGCGTCCGTTGGCACGGGCGTACTCGAAGGCGTAGCGAATGATCTTTTCCGAGCCGGGACGCGAGATCAGCTTGAGGCACTGGTACACCTCGTCGGTCTGACGGTGTTCGATCCCGGCGTACAGGTCTTCCTCGTTTTCGCGCACGATCACGAGGTCCATTTTGGGGTGCTTGGTGGCGACGAACGGATGATAGGAGACGCACGGGCGCACATTGGCATACAGACCGAGCGTCTTGCGCGCGGTCACATTCAGGCTCTTGTAGCCGCCGCCCTGGGGGGTGGTGATTGGCGCCTTGAAGAACACGTGCGTGCGACGCAGTGACGCCCACGCGCTCGGCGCGATGCCGGAATTGTGGCCTGCCAGATAAGCTTTTTCACCGATCTCGATCGTCTCGAATTCGACATCGGCACCAGCGGCGGTGATAATGCGCAGCGAGGCGTCCATAATCTCAGGACCGATGCCGTCACCGTGCGCGACTGTAATGGGGACTTTGTTCGCCATTGTGCGAAAGACTCCTTGAAATGTGGGTTTAAGCTGAGAAACCATAGCGCGGATGTCGGAAATTGACAACCAGCCGTGCGGTTGGATACACCGTCCGCGCGGCTGGTTATTGTGCCACAGTTTTCACGAATGCTTACATTCACGATGCAGGATGTCGGGTTGATTGTGAGAGGCTGCCCGTATCACCAAAACACCGGACGCTTTCGTCGGGCGTTTTTCGTTTGGCACGACCTGCAAGGTTAGGATATAGTTTGTGAGAATCTGTGGGGTTAGGGAGTCGGTCGAATATGCGTATCTTGCGCGGTATCGGCGCTTTCATCTGGCGCTTCATGGTGATTTTCTCTTTCATCATCAACATCGTCCTGGTGGTCGTGGTGATCGGTCTGGCGGTGCTGATCTTCGACATCAAGAACAACATCGTCACGCCCCTCGTCGCCGGACTCCACAGCAGCTTTGTCGGGCTGGACGAAGCGACGATCGATTGGACGATCCCGGTGCGCGACACCATCCCGGTCGCCTTTGATCTGCCGCTCGATCAGAACACCGTCGTCATCCTGACTGAAAATGTCCCGCTGACCGTGTTCGCGTCGATCTCCGCGCCGCCGCTGGAATTGAGCAGCGCGACCGTATCCCTGACGCTGCCCGCCGGGACGCGGCTGCCCGTCGCGCTCGACCTGATGGTGCCTGTCTCCACCGAGATCGATGTCTCCCTCGATGTGCGCGCGATCATCCCGTTGAACCAGACGCAGCTCCACGATCCTTTCGAAAATCTGAGGCTGGTTTTCGAGCCGATCACACGCGGACTGTACAATCTGCCGAACGACTACAACGCGGCGGGTCAGCTCGTGGCGGATATTCTGAACGGCACGCCGGCACCCAATTTTCTGGCGGAAAACGCCTACTCGCGCGATCCCTGGATCGGCTTTTCACGCTCTGCAGGCGTGAACTACGATCTGCAAGGTGTCCCGATCCCGCCGGAAAATGTCCCGCGTATGACGGGCATCATCCCTCAGGGCGGTATCCCGGCACTGGACGAGCAAATTCGCGCCGATGTCTATGCGGCTGGAGGTCCCGACACGGTCAACGCCGCCGCGCAAGCGGTGCTGCCGACCACCATCGCGCCGCTGCCTTTCACATACAATGATGGCATGGTGCCTGGCGACCTCGGTATTCTGCCGACACCAGCCAATCCGTAGCGCAATCGTCCTGTACTGCTGATCCGCTCTCCCCCCGACTCCCCCTTGAGCGCTTTCCGGTGCTTGACATTGCGCGCCGGAAAGCGATACTAGCAGCGTGCGCCGATGCGTCGGCGCCACCCTATCCGTCTGCGATCGAGATCCGACCTATGGCGCCACCCGACTCCCACCCGCCGATCTGCGATTACGAAGGCTCCACCTACCGCACTGATTTTTGGGAAGGACGCGGACGCGATTACGAGGATCGCGCCGAGCGGATCGCGCTGCGCAAGCTGCTGCCGCCGCGTGGTCGCCGTCTGCTTGAACTGGGCGCCGGATTCGGACGGCTGACAGGCGAATATGCCGGGTACGATCAGGTGATCCTGCTCGATTATTCGCGCACGCAGCTCAAACAAGCACAGGAATACCTGGGCAAGAGCGACCGCTATATCTACGTCGCCGCCGACGTGTATCACATGCCCTTTCGGGCGAGTGCCTTCGACGCGGTGACGATGGTGCGCGTGCTGCATCACATCGCCCAGATCGAAGAAGCGATCGCGGAAATTCAGCGCATTATCGCCCCAGGTGGCAGCTTCATCCTGGAGCACGCCAGCAAGCGTCATCTCAAATCGATGGTGCGCTATTGGCTCAGGCAGCAAACCTGGAATCCGTTCGACCCGGCGCCGATCGAATTCGTCGAACTCAATTTCGACTTTCACCCCGACCATGTGCAGCGTGCGCTGCGCGGCGCTGGGTTCTCGGTCAAACGCCGTCTGCCCGTCTCGCTGCTGCGCATCCCAACGCTGAAAGAGCATATCCCGGTCGGTGTGCTGGCGGGCATCGACGGTCTGTTCCAGGAGACCGGACTGCTGGTCACGCCGAGCGTATTCGTCCAGGCGAAAGTGCCGGGCGCACCGTCGCCCGTCGTCCCCGCCGCCGACCTGTTCGCGTGTCCGCGCTGCGGCGGCAATCTGCGCCCTGACGCAGAAGGCAATCTCGTCTGTGAGAACGACGGTTTGCGCTGGCAGGTGCGCGACGGCATTTATGATTTCAAAGCCCCGATCGATGAAGACTGAGCGATAAATCCCGCTATGAACAACCGTATCATTCCTGAACCTATCCCCGACCATCTCGCAGACACCGGGCGTATGCGTCCGATCCGCACGACATCGCCGCTCATGCGGGCATTCGGGCTGCTGGCACTGCTGATCGCGGCAGGTCTGACCGCAGCCACCGCCGCCGTCGTGCTGCTGCCCATACCGCAGCCGCTCGTGAGCGAGACAGTGAACACCCAGATGGTCGCTGACTCCGCCCCGACCGCTGTCATCGCCACGCCAAACGAGATTTTGCCGACTGCACCACCCCTCCCTACGGATAACGCTGCGGCTGCGGCTGTGACCAGCGCCGAACTCGATTCGGCGTCTGCGCTCAGCAGCGAGGGATTGACCGCGCTGCTGAACGCGCCGATCGCGGTGCATCGCACCACTTTTGGCTTCGAGATAGCCCGCAGCGATTACAGCGCCTTCACCATCATCCCCGACCGTCCGCGCAGCGAGGTCATTCAATATGAGGTACAGCAAGGCGATACCATCTTTCGGATCGCGGAACGCTTTGGCATCGAGCCGGAGACGATCGCCTGGGCGAAC